>OMFR01000012.1_pt1 | contig 152607 bp, 129 predicted proteins | sample 1645691 | NCBI WGS metagenome assembly OMFR01 (sample SAMEA103958132, study PRJEB25191) | human gut metagenome | biome: human-associated habitat [ENVO:00009003]; feature: intestine environment [ENVO:2100002]; material: feces | place: Germany | collected 2013/2015
CTTCTTGAATTCATAACTGTATTTTGACATAAAAATACCGACCTCCAAAGTTAGATTTTTTAGGTCTAACTTTTGGGGGTCGGGTCATACGATATAGACTGCTGTTTTTATATTGTTCTATTTTCTTTATTAATTACGGTTTAACAAAATACTTTTATAGTTACTTGGCAAAACCGTTTGCTAAACTATATTTAAAATCTTTTGAATTTAAATTATTATACAGTTATACAGTAAACTCTGTCGATAATCAATAATTTTCTTCGTGAATTTCAAAGTATGACTGTGGGTGAGCGCACACAGGGCAAACCTGCGGAGCTTTCTCTCCTACTACAATATGACCGCAGTTACGACATTCCCATACCTTAACTTCACTCTTTGCAAACACTTCCTGCATTTCAACATTATGGAGTAATGCACGGTAACGCTCTTCGTGTGCTTTTTCAATAGCACCGACCATACGGAATTTCTTTGCGAGTTCAGGAAATCCCTCTTCCTCCGCTGTCTTTGCAAAACCTTCGTACATATCAGTCCACTCGTAATTTTCGCCCTCTGCAGCTGCGGCAAGATTTTCTGCTGTACTGCCAATACCGTTCAATTCTTTAAACCACATCTTTGCATGTTCTTTTTCATTATCTGCTGTTTTCAGAAATAATGAAGCTATCTGCTCAAATCCGTCTTTCTTAGCCTTTGACGCAAAGTAAGTATATTTATTTCTTGCCTGTGATTCACCTGAAAAAGCCTCAAGTAAATTTTTCTCTGTCTGTGTACCGGCATATTTATTTGCCATAAAGTTCAACCCTTTCTAATTCATATTTTCTATAATTATCATATAAATCAGTAATGATTACTGTATTTATATGATATACTATTGTCGAGTATTTGTCAACACTTTTCCGAAAAATTTTTCAAAAAATAAAAAGGCAACTTTTACATTGCCTTTCTACCGAATTATAAAGTTTTAATTTTACACAAGCTCTATCGGAGCAAGCTGTGGAAAGATATTTCTCAATACCGTATATATCATTATCGCTATAAACGCACCCCATAAAAAGTATTTGCTGTGTACAAATGTGCGCAGTTTTTTTCCGAAAGCTCTGAAAACGAGTTCAATATAAAGTACAAATAATGCAGCAAGAGAAACTATAACCAACGGATTTTGCTTTAATGACAATATAACATCTCCGTGAATTAGTGCATAAACCGCTCTTGTACAGCCGCACCCGGGACAGTAAATTCCTGTAAGCTCGTATAAATAACAAGACGGTAATGTTATGTATCTGAAAACATACAACGAAAACAAATACGCCATACCAACAGATGCAAACGGTAATATAAATACCAATATTTTTTGATATGTTTTATATGGAGTAATTATTTATACCACCTCGTATATAAACTTGCCGTAAAAATTAATAATAATTATAGCTGCTTGAACCGCTGAATATAGCAGCACCTGTTGCTACTGAAATAATAATCATAATAATCATAATACCTAATGCAATCGCAGACAAGATAAGCTGTGCTCTTGCAAAATTCTTAAGTGACTTTTTAGGTGTGCTGCCAAAAGCCCAAACAAACATCATAATAAGATAAACAATAGGGCCTACGCACGGAATGATATTAAGGCAGAAAATTCCAATCCAGTGAAGAACAGAAACATGCTCTTCGTCATTGCTCATATTGTTATAGTTAGGCTGCTGATAAGACGGAGTCTGATTGTAACCTGTGCCGTAAGAATTCTGATAATTTTGATTGTTGTCAGTCCCATATGGTCGCTGGTAATCCTGTGCGGAATAGTTTTGCGAACCGTATGGCTGCTGATAGTCCTGTGCAGAATATGTATTCTGATTTTGCTGTGGATTTTGGTTATTGTTCCAAGAATCGTTGTTGTAATTGTCCATAGTTTTCCTCCAAATTTTAATAAGCACAAAAGCAAATTAATATAACCTACTCAATATAATTATAAAATACAGTTATTTTAATGTCAATAATTTATTGAAAATATTATAATTTTACAAACCTGCTTAATATGTAATCTCCACAGGAGCAAGTGCGGGAAAAATATTTCTTAAAATTGTATAAACAATCAATAAAGCAAACATTATCCATATAAAACCTTGCATATTAATAAATGTATTGATTTTTTTACCAAAAGCACGGAGTACGAACTGAATATACAGAATAAGCACAATAACTATTCCAACCGCTAAAAAAGCATTTTGCCTTAGCGAAAGCAGAATATCTCCGTGAACAAGCGCATATACCGCTCTTGTCGCTCCGCAGCCGGGGCAATACAAACCTGTAAACTGATGTATATAACACGGTGGCAATGAAATGTACTTAAACGCAAAAGCACAAATCAGATAACACAAAAAAAGTGAGGCAAACGGTAAAATTAAAACCAAAATTTTTTGATATGTTTTGCACGGCTTAATAATAAAAATCACCCCAAAGCAAAACAAGCAGACATATAGTCCGCTTGTTGCTTGCTATGTAATAAAATTAATAGTAAATTAGGAAATTGAACTGATAAATGTGCCTGAAACAATTTGAGTAATAAGAAGTATTGCCCATATTACTAAAGCAATAATAGAAAGAATGATACCTGCAGTTGCAAGTCCGTTATTTTCAGGCTTTGCCTTTTTAGAATTAATACCAAGAATAAGACCAACTATACCGCAAGGAGCACAACAGCAAAGACCTATAATACCGAGTACAAGTGATGCAGTAGCATTATTCTTTGCGCTTTTATCCTCTACAGGATACTGATTGTAGTTAGGATACTGCTGCTGATAGTTATTCTGATTGTAGTTATTGTAATCAGGCTGTGAACCGTATGGCTGCTGATAATCATTTGCACCATATGACTGCTGCTGATAACCCTGATTATTGTCTGTACCGTAAGGCTGCTGGTAACCCTGATTTGAGTAGTTATTCTGCTGTGGATCCGGGCCGTTGCCCTGTGGGTTATTCCAAGAATCGTTGTTGTAGCCGTTATTGTTGTAATTGTCCATCTTTTTCCTCCATAAATTTGTAAGCATAAAATCAGCAAACCACTGTAAATATACATAATTTACCTTAACGTTTATTATAAAGTACAAATCAACAAATGTCAACAATTAATTAACAAATGCCACAAATTAATACATATTTATTTACAGTTCAATACTCATAGTGGCAAAAGCATTAAGGTCTGTGCTTGCAATATTTCCGCTTAAAAATTCATAATATCCCTGCGAGCCAACCATTGCCGCATTGTCACCGCAAAGAGATTTTTCGGGCATATAAAAAGCAAGTCCGTGCTTATCACATTCTTCCTGTAAAGAAGAACGCAAAAGTCGGTTTGCAGACACACCGCCCGCAATAACCAGCTTGTCAACCTTTAAATCTTCTGCCGCTTTCAAAAAATTGGTTTTTAAACAGTCAACAACCGCATATCTGAAAGATGCGCAAACATCTGCCTTGTTAAGTTCTATGCCCTTTTGCACAGAATTATGAATTAGATTTATTACAGCTGTTTTAAGTCCCGAAAAGCTGAAATCATACTGTGAACCGCTTACGGTAGGTCTTGGCAACTTAAATGCAAAAGGATCGCCGTCCTCTGCTACCTTATCAAGTGCAATTCCGCCCGGATACGGCATACCCATAGTTCTTGCCGCTTTATCAAATGCCTCGCCTGCCGCATCATCTCTTGTTTTGCCGATAATGCGCATTTTTGTGTAATCCTCAACCATTACAATATGACTGTGACCGCCCGAAACAACAAGGCAAAGAAACGGCGGTTTTAAATCGGGATTAGAAATATAATTAGAGGCAATGTGCGACCTTAAATGATGGGTCGGAACAAGCGGAAGTCCTGTTGAAAGAGAAAGTCCCTTTGCAAAATTAACTCCTACAAGCAAAGCCCCTATAAGACCGGGTGCGTATGTAACCGCAATTGCATCTATTTCTTTTAAAGTAAGTTCTGCCTGCTCAAGCGAGTTTTTTACAACAGGCACTATTGCCTCGGCATGTCTGCGGGATGCAATTTCGGGAACAACACCGCCATACAGTTTATGCTCCTCAACCTGAGAGGCAACAACAGAGGATATAACTTTTCTTCCGTCCTCAACAACCGCTGCTGCGGTTTCGTCACAAGAGGACTCTATTGCAAGTATCTTCATAAAAATAATCCTTTCGTTTTATCAAAAATACTTTGTCATCAGTATTGCGTTTTCGGCAGGTTCAGAATAATAATTCTTTCTCTCCCCCACCTTAACAAAGCCTGCGTTTGAATACAGTCTTATTGCATTTTCATTGGATTGTCTTACCTCAAGAGTCAAAAAAGCCAGGCTGTTTTTCTTGGCAAAGGTAACAAGAGTATTTATCAAAGCCGTACCTATGCCCTTTTTTCGTGCGTTTTCATCAACCGCCACATTAAAAATATATCCTTCGTCAACAACAACATTCATTCCTATGTAGCCGAGAACCTTATCGTCCTCAACGCTTACATAAAAATGCGAGCCGTTGTTTTTTAGTTCAGACTCAAGACTTTTTAATGACCACGGATGAGAAAAGCATTTATTTTCAATCTCTGCCACCTGTAAAAGGTGGCTTTCTTTCATTTCTTCAATTCTCATATTGTTTTAAAATTTCCTTAACGGCACTGCAAATTTCATCTCGGCACTGTCTGTAAACCTCAACGCCGCACATATACGGGTCGGCAACATTAATAACCTCGATTTTATCGGCAGGGACAGCGCACTGCGTCATAAGAAAAAACTTGTGGCTAGTCGACATACAGTAGAATTTATCGTATTCGTCAAGTTTTTTATCGGAATAAGCCGTAGAATGCATATCCGAAATATCAATACCGATTTCTTTGCAGACTTCAACCGAATTTTCAGAAACAGGCATACCCGTAACGGTTGTTGTACCCATACTCTCTGCCCTTACGGCAAGTCCTTTTTCCTCTGCAAAACGGTTAAAAACAGCCTCTGCCATAGGGCTGCGGCAAGTATTGCCTGTGCATACAAACATAATTTTATTTTTTGGCATCATACCAAGTCCTTCCGACAGCAGCGTCGGCGGTAAGAGGAACAGAAAGTTTTACGGCGTTTTCCATTTCCTCCTGCAACAGCTTTGCCACTGTTTCCTTTTCGTTTTCGGGAGCCTCGACAATCAACTCATCGTGCACCTGCAAAATAAGTCTTGCCTGCAAGCCCTCTTTTTTCATTCTTTCGTCAACTTTAATCATTGCAATTTTGATAATATCTGCGGCAGTGCCCTGAATCGGCATATTTCTTGCCACACGCTCACCGAAAGCTCTCATCATATGCTTGCCCGAGCTAAGTTCAGGCAAATATCTTCTTCTGCCAAACATTGTTTCAACATAACCGTCACGCTTTGCTTTTTCAACGACATTTTTCATATATTCGTCAACACCGCTGTAATGAGCGAGGTAGTCTTTAATATATTTAGATGCCTCTTTATTGGTTACTTTAATATCCTTAGCAAGTGAGTAAGCACCGATTCCGTAAACTATACCGAAGTTTACTGCCTTGGCACGACTGCGCATTGTGGAATTAACCATTTCAACAGGCATATTAAACACCTGTGACGCTGTAATAGTGTGAATATCGGCATTCGTATTAAATGCCTCTATCATATTCTTATCGCCCGAAATATGAGCAAGCACTCTTAATTCAATTTGAGAATAGTCGGCATCAACAAGCACCCAACCCTCTCTTGCGGCAAAAAACCTTCTCAATTCTCTGCCGATTTCTGTACGGACAGGGATATTTTGTAAATTAGGCTCTGTTGAGCTGATTCTTCCAGTTCTGGTTTCGGTTTGATTAAAACTTGAGTGTATTCTGCCGTCCTTGGCAATAACCTTTAACAACCCCTCGCAATAGGTTGAATAAAGTTTTGCAAGCGTACGGTACGAAAGCACCATTTCAACCGCAGGATGTTCGTAACGCAGACTTTCAAGCACCTCTGCATTTGTGCTGTAGCCGCTTTTTGTTTTCTTCTTACACGGAAGTCCTAAATCTTCAAAAAGCGCCTTGCCAAGCTGTTTCGGAGAATTTATGTTAAATTCATAACCGATGCTTGTGTATATCTCATTTTCAAGATTTTTTATCTGTTCGTGCAATATCTTGCCGTAGTCCTCTATACCCTGCCTGTCAACGGCAAATCCGATGTTCTCCATTTTAGCAAGCACCTTTGCAAGAGGAATTTCAATATCTGTCAACAGCTTTTCCTGTTCGTTTGTATCTATATCTTTCTTAAGTTTTTCGCAAAGCACATCATATACGGCAAGAGCAGAAAGTTCCGAAAACTTCTCGTTTTTCGGAAGCGTTATTCCGTAACCGCCGCATAAATTTTCGTCACTGTAATCTTTTGATGACGGCTCGATAAGATATGCCGCAAGTTCAATATCAAACGCAAGCGATTTTACTTCAATATTTTTCTTATCGGCATAAGCAAAAACTGTCTTACTGCCGTGAGTAAATTTCAAAATTTCTTCATTTTCAAGAAGTTTGTCGAAAAATTCGTTATCCTTAACAATATAAACTTTACCGTCAAAAAGAATATTGCAAACAGGATTTTCTATATCAGAAAAATCAGTTTTAAAATATACCTTACCCTGTTTTTTAATATTCTCATACAGAACATTAGCATCTGCATTTTCTACAACTTCAAAGTTCTGCACAGTTGCAGGCTTTTCCTCCGCTGTCGGCATTTCTTTTAATCCGAGTTTGTCGATAAGCGAGAATAGCTCAAGTTTTGCCATAAACCTCGCACATTCTTCGGGGTCTTTCAATTCGACTTTGTAATCCTCAACATTTGTATTGATAGGAACTTCACAGAAAATCTCACCGAGCATACGACTTAACTTTGCATTTTCCTCGGAATTTTTAAGTTTATTTCTGATGCCGTCCTTAACATCTATCTCGTCAATATGGCTGTAAATGTAATCAACACTGCCAAAGCGTGAAATCAAATCGCCTGCACCCTTAGGGCCGATTCCCGCAACACCGGGAATATTATCGGACGAATCGCCTTGAATAGCCTTAATTTCTATAAGCTGTTTTGGTGTAACGCCGTAATCCTCAAGAATTTTTGCGGGTGTATAACTGATGTCTTGCTTGTTTGTGCAGAGATGCACTGTTGTTGTATCGGAAACAAGCTGTAAGCTGTCACGGTCACCTGTCGCAATCACACATTCGTTGCCGTTTTTCTCGCAAGCCTTTGCAAATGTTCCCAAAATATCGTCGGCCTCATATCCCTCGCAGGTCACAAGAGTATAACCCAAAAGCTGTAAAAGCTCTTTTAGCGGTTTAATCTGTGAGGCAAGCTCTTCCGGCATACCTTTTCTTGTTGCCTTGTAGCCTGCATATGCCTTGTGGCGGAATGTAGGAGCTTTAAGGTCAAAAGCAATAGCTACCGCATCGGGATTTTCTTCGTTTTTTATTTTTGTGAGCATTGTAAGAAAACCGTAAATCGCATTTGTAAACTGACCGTCTTTTGTTGTAAGCGGTCTTATACCGTAAAAAGCACGGTTTACTATACTGTTTCCGTCAATAACAAGCATTCTCATAGCTTATACATCACATCCATTACTTTTCCGTTTTTAATATAAATTCTCGGTACACGCTTGCCTACAAGGCAAACTACTTCATAGTTAATAGTATCAGTATTTTTTGCAAGGTCATCGGCTGTCATTTCGCCGTTTTCGCCTGTTCCGAAAATCACTACCTCGTCACCGATTTTTACATCTTCAATATCGGTAACATCAATCATAGTCTGGTCCATACATATTCTGCCCACAATTTTTGCTTTTTTACCGTTGACAAGCATATATCCGTCTTTTGCATTCTGACGAATAAAACCGTCGGCATATCCAATCGGAACAGTTGCAATCTTCATATCTTTAGGAGCGGTAAATGTTCTTCCGTATGAAATATCAGCACCCTTTTTAAGATTTTTTACATACGCAACCGTTGATTTTAAAGTCATTGCGGGAATAAGATTTAAATTATTCTGAATTTTATACGACGGAGCAAGTCCGTAAAGTATAATACCCGCTCTTACCATATCGCAATATGTATGCTCATAATCTTCAATAGCACCGCTGTTTGAACAGTGGCAAATCTTAATGTTAATTCCCGATTCTTTAAGTTTATCCCTTACATAAGAAAAGCAACTGTACTGCTTTTCTGTAAAGTCTTTGCCGTCCTCGGCTTCATCCGATACACAGAAATGAGTAAACATACCCTCAAGCTCAAGATTTTTTAGAGTGCAGGCTGTTCTGATTTCTTCGACAGAATAATCATCTCTCGGAAATTCCTGACACATAAAACCTATTCTGCTCATACCGGTATCAACTTTGATGTGAATTTTACAAACCACATTCTGCTCACAACAAGCCTTAGAAAGCATTTTTGCATAATCAAGGCTGTAAACTGCCTGAGAAATATTGTATTCTGCAAGTCGCTTAGCCTCATTTGCAGGAGTAAAGCCTAAAATTACAATAGGCAATTTTGCGCCTGCCTCACGGATTTCAATACCCTCGTCAATATTTGAAACGGCAAAAAAGTCAGCGCCAAGCTGCTCATAGAGTTTAGACAGTTCAACGGCGCCGTGACCGTAACCGTCTGCTTTTATAACGCAGCAAATCTTTGCTCTGCCGCCGACTTTGTTTTTTATTTCATTAAAATTATGCTTAATTGCATCAAGCGATACCTCTGCCCAGGTTCTCTTTAAGTAATCCATCAAACTACCTCTTTTATTTTTATTCGCATCTAATTTAATACCGTAAACATCTGTATTTTTACAAATCAAATTGTACTGTCTTAAATATTTATTATAATACTTTTACACCGATAAATCAATCCATATTGACAAAGAAAAACTAAGTGCTAAAATATTAGTAGATTACGCACAAAAGGTTGATTTTATGGAAATAAATATTCGCAAAGCAGTCAAAAGTGATTACCCTGCCATGGTTAAAATCTGGAACGAAGTTGTAGAGGACGGAATAGCCTTTCCGCAGCTTGATTTACTTGACGAAAACAGCGGTGCGGAATTTTTCGGTTCACAAACATATTGTGCGGTTGCGGAAAATACCGAAAGCCACGAAATTTTAGGCTTATACATTCTTCACCCCAACAATGTAGGCAGATGCGGTCACATTTGCAACGCAAGCTATGCCGTAAAAAGCAGTGCAAGAAATTTACATATCGGTGAAAAGCTTGTTTCGGATTGCCTTGTTCAAGGCAAGGAAAACGGATTTAAAATTTTACAATTCAACGCAGTTGTAAAGTCAAATCTTTCTGCCCGACATCTCTACAAAAAACTCGGTTTTGTCGAGCTTGGTACAATTCCAAACGGATTTTTGCTCAAAAGCGGAGATTACGAAGACATAGTAATTTACTATCACACACTTTAATTTACACATAAATTATGCCCCTGTCGCAAGACAAGGGCATTTTTCAGCTTAAAAGCATTTGATAATGCGGTATTTTATCCTCAAGATACGGGCCTTCGGTAACAACAAATCCAAAACTTTTATAAAAATCAAGCAAATACGCCTGACCTGAAATCCTGATTTTTTGTATCTTCATAATATTGTGAATAAAGTCAATACACTTTTGCACAATCTCTCTGCCAAGTCCTTTTCCTCTGTATGTCTTATCAAGCACAATTCTGCCTATAGACGGCTCATCGTATGAAAGATTAGGAGGTAAAATTCTCGCATAGCCAATAATTTTACCGTCATCTTCAAGTATTAAATGCATACATTTTTGGTCTTTATCATCGGGGTCTGTTTCAAGGCAATTCTGCTCGATTACAAAGACTTCAAATCTCAATTTCAAAGCAGCATATAATTCTTCATTTGTAAGTTCATCAAAACTTTTAAATATCCATTCCATACAAAAACTCACCTTAAACAAAGGGCAGTCACAAAGACTGCCCTGTAATTTTTTATTTTAAAGCGTCAATGGCAGCGGTAATGAGTGCAATCTGCTCTCTTTCCTTTGCAGCCTGACCCTTTACTTTTTCGATAACGGCTTCAGGTGCTTTTGCAACAAAGCCTGCATTATTGAGCTTACCCTCGCTCTGAGCAAGTCTTTTCTTAACCTGCTCAAGCTCTTTGTTAAGTCTTGCAAGTTCTGCGTCTTTGTCAACAAGCTCACTAAGCGGAATATAAATCTTTGCGTCAGCGGTAACAACCGTTACTGCGCCCTCAATGTCAAAATGCTCGGCAACCTCTACCTCATTTGCAGATGCAAGTTTCTGAATGAAAGGTGTGCCGTTGGTAAATGTATCAGCAAACTTAGTTGCAACATAAACCTTAGCCTTTCTTGACGGCGGAACATTCATCTCACTACGGCGGTTACGGATAGCACGGATAGCGTCCATAACTCTTTCCATTTCGGCAACATCCTCAGGAAAGTCAAGTTCTGCCTTGAACTCAGGGTACTTAGCAAGCATAACGGTTTCACCCTCGTGAGGAATTGTCTGCCAAATTTCTTCTGTTACATACGGCATAAACGGATGGAGAAGTCTTAAAATCTGATCAAGTACATAAAGAAGTACCTGTCTTGCATTTTGAGCGTCCTCGCCGTCACCCGAAAGTCTTGTCTTAGCAAGTTCAATATACCAGTCGCAGTAACAATCCCAAATGAACTCGTAAACTTTCTGAACAGCAATACCAAGCTCAAATTTCTCAAGGTTTTCGTTTACTTCCTTAGCTACTGTATTGAACTTAGAAACAATCCACTTGTCCTCTGTAGTAAGAGTGTCGGGAAGTTTGTTCTCAACATCATAATCGTCGATATTCATATGAACATAACGGGCAGCATTCCAAAGCTTATTGGCAAAGTTTGCACAAGCCTCGATACGCTTTTCTGAATATCTGATGTCATTTCCCGGTGAGTTACCCGTTACAAGCAAGAATCTGAGCGCATCGGCACCGTATCTGTTGATAACATCAATCGGGTCAGGACCGTTACCGAGTGACTTAGACATCTTTCTGCCAAGCTCATCTCTTACAATACCGTGCATAAATACGGTCTTGAACGGTGCTTGACCTGTCTGCTCAATAGCAGAGAATATCATTCTTGCAACCCAGAAGAAAATAATATCATAACCGGTTACAAGTGTATTTGTAGGATAGAAATACTCAAGCTCAGGTGTCTTGTCAGGCCAGCCGAGTGTTGAGAACGGCCATAAAGCCGAACTGAACCATGTATCAAGAGTATCTTCGTCCTGATGTAAATGGTTTTTACCGCACTTAGGGCAAGCTACGGGAGTTTCCTTTGCTACGATAACCTCACCGCAATCGTCACAATACCAAGCAGGAATTCTGTGTCCCCACCAAAGCTGACGGGAAATACACCAATCCTTGATGTTCTCCATCCAGTGATAATATACTTTTTCAAATCTTTCCGGAATAATCTGTGTCTGCTTTTCCTTAACACACTTGATTGCAGGCTTTGCAAGAGGTTCCATTTTTACGAACCACTGCTTTGACACTCTCGGCTCAACAGTTGTCTTACAACGGTAGCAAGTACCTACATTGTGAGTGTGAGGCTCAATCTTAACGAGGAAACCGCCCTCTTCAAGGTCTTTAACGATTGCTTCACGGCACTCGTATCTGTCCATACCCTGATATTTACCGGCATTTTCGTTCATATGGGCTGTATCGTCCATAACATTGATTACCTCAAGGTTATGTCTTAAGCCGACTTCAAAGTCGTTAGGGTCGTGTGCAGGAGTAATTTTAACTACACCTGTACCAAAATCCTTTTCAACATATGCATCGGCAACAACAGGAATTTCTCTGCCTACAAGCGGAAGAATAAGTGTTTTGCCTACAATGTCTTTATATCTTTCATCATCGGGATTTACCGCAACCGCAGTATCGCCCAAAAGTGTTTCAGGTCTTGTTGTAGCAAGCTCAACATAACCGCTGCCGTCCTTTAACGGATAGCGGAGATGCCAGAAAAAGCCCTCCTGCTCTGCAAAATCAACCTCTGCGTCTGAAATTGATGTGCAGCAATGCGGGCACCAGTTGATAATACGCTCACCACGGTAGATAAGTCCTTTATTGTAAAGTTTTACGAAAACTTCTTTAACCGCCTTAGAACAACCCTCGTCCATTGTAAAGCGCTCACGCTGCCAGTCACAGCTTGAACCGAGTTTACGGAACTGACGGGTAATTCTTCCGCCGTACTCTTCTTTCCACTCCCAGGCACGCTTGAGGAAACCCTCTCTGCCTAAATCATCTTTGGTAACGCCCTCTTTGCGCATAGCCTCAACGATTTTAGCCTCTGTCGCAATAGACGCATGGTCTGTACCCGGAAGCCAAAGTGCAGCATAGCCCTGCATTCTTCTCCAACGAATGAGAGTATCCTGAAGTGTAAGGTCAAGTGCGTGACCGATATGCAGCTGACCTGTAATGTTTGGCGGCGGCATAACGATTGTGTATGGTTTTTTATCTTTGTCAACTTCTGCATGGAAGTAGTTGCCCTTCATCCAGAAATCATAAATTCTGTCCTCAAACTCAGACGGTTTGTAGGATTTAGCAAGCTCCTTTGCCATAATCATATCTCCTTACAATTTATTCGGGCAGATTACCCGACAAATATACCTTTATATTATCGCATTTTGCTTGCAATTTGTCAATTATGCAGAGATAAAAAATCATATTATTTGCAGCAAATTACCAAATGGTATACGGTTATGATTTTATTGACATCATAATTTCAAGGTGATAAAATACTTATAGCTTACTTTAACTTAAACGAGGTGTTCTTATGCAATATACTATAGGTGAAATTTCAAAAAGACTCGATATGCAGCCGTCAACGCTTAGATATTATGACAAAGAAGGACTTATGCCGAATGTAAAGCGTACAAACGGCGGTATCCGCATTTTTGACGATTCCGATTACGAGTTATTAACTCTCATTGAATGTCTTAAAAGAACAGGTATGTCGCTTAAAGACATCAAAGTTTTTATAGATTGGACTCTTGAGGGGGATTCTTCAATTGACAAGCGACTTGAACTTATCAGAAAGCAAAGAGATGCCGTACTTGCTCAAATGGAAAAACTGAATGAAACTCTCGGAATTTTAGATTACAAATGCTGGTATTACGAAACTGCGCAAAAAGCCGGCACTTGCAAAATTCACGATACACTAAGTGCCGACGATATACCGCAGGAACTGAAAAAAGCGGTGTCAAAACTTAAAGGTCACCAGTAATTCATATAAATTCTTACAATTTGCACATTCATATCATTAATATGTTAGAAATACTTTACATTCCGCAAATTGACTAAAAACGTAAAAAATGATAAAATAATATATATTATATCAATATCGGGATGTGTCACAATGAAATGTATTATAAAGCGCACCTTACCTGTTTTCTTATCACTTTTTGCTGTAATTTTTCTTTTCAGCGGCTGCGGTGATAAAAGCGAAAATGAGGTGTTAAAGGGAAAATGGGTCCCTGTATCTGCCGTTATCGACGGAGAAACCGTACAATACAGCGAGCTTGAGCTTAAGGACGGATATTTTGAATTTAATTTTAAAGGAAACGGCAGTTGTACCGCAACGCTTGCGGGTATTGAATATAAAGGCAGTTATGTTTTCAGCGGCACAAGCGTTGACGCTACACTAAACGGCAACAGCGAAAAGCTGAGTTATGAAGCGACAAGGCAAACTCTCACCTATTCGTACGATAACACAACATCATTTACATTTATAAAAGACCAGAATTAAAACTTTCCCCTGCATATTTTTGAGTATGCAGGGGAATTTTTATGCTTCTGTTTTATTGTTAATCTGTTTTTTGTATAACTTTTTCATCAATACAACCGAAATAACGGCAGACAAAATCTCTGCAACAGGTACGGAAAGCCAAATTATCCATTCGCCGCAAATTGATTTATTGACAAGCACAGTAAATATCCACGCAAGAGGCAATACAAACACAAGTTGTCTGCAAACTGAAACTATCAGCGACTGCATTCCGCCGTTAATTGCCTGAAACATTCCCTGAAAAGCTATGTTAATGCCGGCAAATATAAAACTTACAGAAACAATCCGCATTGCGCCGATACATAACAATTGTGTTTCACCCGAAAGTCCAAAAGCACTTGAAAGCGGATTAGCTATAATTTCTATTACCGCCAGGCCTACAAACATTATTACTGTTGTGTAAATTGAGCCGAATTTTATACTGTCGTCAATTCTCTTTTTACTTTTCATTCCAAACGCATATGACATAATCGGAGTTATGGCGTCTCTTAATCCGAACGCTGCAAAAAGTATGAATTGCTGTATTTTATAGTACAATCCGTAAGCTGTTACCATCGCCTCACTAACCGTACCCAAAATAAGATTAAAGCCGTAAGTCATAACCGACATAAGTGCCTGTGCAATTATTGCAGGCAAACCGATTTTATAAATGTTCAGTATTGTATTTGCCGACGGCTTAATGTTTTTAACATTATTGGTTATATCTTTGTTAAACTTTATATGAAAAATAAAAGCAACCGCAAGTGAAATAATTTGACCGATAACCGTAGCGTATGCAGCACCCTTTACACCGAATTTCGGACAGCCTAACAAACCGTAAATCATAATAGGGTCAAGAATAATATTTGCAACTGCGCCGCAGATCTGTGCAATTGTCGAAAATACCGATTTGCCTGTTGCTTGTAAAAGTTTTTCATAAAGAGAGAAAAATACAAGTCCAAAAGAATATACGCAGCATATTCTTAAATAATCACACGCCATTTCCAAAACTATTCCGTTTGCAGTCTGCGTGCCGATATATAATTTAACACCGAACAATCCGAATATTAAAAACACTGCGTAAATAACAACAGCAAGAAATACACCGTTACCCGCAGCCTTATCGGCATAGTTTCTGTTACCCTCTCCAAGGCTTTTTGCTACAAGAACATTAACACCCACACCTGTACCTATGCCGATTGCAACTATTAACATTTGCAAAGGGAAGGCAAGCGTAAGCGCATTAAGCGCAAGTTCACCGTTATCTTCCATATTAGATACAAAAGCACTGTCAACAATATTATAAACTGCCTGCAGTACCATAGAAAGTATCATAGGAACACCCATTCTAAGCATAAGGCTTTTAACAGGCAAAATTTCCATTTTGTCTTTTTCTTTTATTTTTTTCATAAAAACACCTCTTAAAACAAAAAAGTGCTGCACTACTGATTGGAATTACGCAGTAGTGCAACACATCTTTATATATTATACTATTTTGGTTTTGCAGATGTCAAAGGAAGTTTTCACTAAATAATATCAGGTATTCTTTGAAATTATTATCTGAAGATTAGTAATATCGTTGATATCTATTATTCCGTTGCCGTCAATATCGGCATTATCAAAGCTGACAGTATCATTTATATCAACAAAATCCGAACCGTCCTCTGCTTTTTTGCCTGCCACAAACAACTGAATAACTGTTATATCGGTAACATCTATATTACCGTCATTATTCACATCGCCCTTGCTTTTTGCAAATAACGATATGTCAGTATTACTGCCGATATTTTCTTCTTTAACAACAACTTCCGTTACCGCCGAATCGTAAAAATAACCGACAGCGGATTTTTTCTGCTTAATATAATAAGTGCCAACCTGTAACGGCTTAGCAAATTCGGCTATACCGTTATTGTCTGTTATTGCCGTATCAATAAGATTTTGACATTCCACATCTGAAAACAAATCAAACTCCGCATAGTTTATCGGGGCTTTAAACTCATTTGTAAGATTTACTCTTACTGTCGAAGTATCCAACTTTATTGGTGTATTTTCAGCTTGAGCATAATAAACCGTAAGACCGCTCCATGTATATTGATAAACATTATCAAGAATTATTCTGTCAGAAAATAATTCAAAGCCTTTCGGAGCAACAACCTGCTTTGCGTAATAATTACCGTATGGCATATAAAGAGCTGAATCGAACGCACTTTCATTCCATTTAATATTATTTACATCGTCGGTTTTTTCTTTTGAGGTTGCGCATACCCGGCCGTCTTCGCCTGTTTTCATATAACCGCAAAAAGTGTTATCGGAATTATAAACTTCATAAACCGCACCACTAAGTGAATAATTTTCATTATTATCGGTCAATTCGGAATAAGATGACACATTCTGAATACGGAGTGCTATTTTAGGTGTCTTGTTTATTTTGCTTAATTTATGGTTATTTTCATTTACAGCTACACCTGCATAGTATCTTTCCGTACCGCCCCATGTCAATGTAGACTTTTCAAATTTATATACCGTGTTGTCTGCAACATACCCGTTCGGTGTTTTTGTTTCTTTGCACCAATAAGAAGTATTTGCAACAGGCACACCTCTCGCAACCGCACTTGATGAAGAATACTGTTGACTGCTCGTCAAACCAAATGCACCGAATCCGTCAGACTGCGGTACAATTTTTCCGACAGGCTTTCTACAAGCCGAGTCAGCATAAACCGTGTATTCAAACTGTGAATAATCGTATGAAGTACCCTTTAATCCGCTTTGTGTGCTGTTAAGCTGAATATTAAGATCAATACCGTTTGAACAACCTGTTTTAAATACATACAATCCGTAGCAAGTACCCCTCGGTTCAATATTTGTGATTGTATTTACATTTTTATATTGAGAATGCCAGAACTTGTTATTTTTTGAATTATTGCCGTAAAAAATACCGACATGAGCGTCAGCCGTACCGAGCATAAAAATAATATCGCCTTTTTCAAGCACTCCGCTGTTCAATGCATTATTAATGGCACTTGTACCGTCAAAATAATATGTCTTGATATTGTTATTGCCCGCCCAATTAATCCATGTATCCTGACCCGTATCATAAGCCGCATACGAATAACTCGGAATATGAGTGTTTGCGTATGCATAGCTTACCGACTGACCCTTTTGTGCCTTGGTATTTGCAAGCGACTTGTAAAGTATATGCCATACAAATCCTGTGCAGTTCATCTGCGGCTTGTACGATGAACCGTTAAGCTCGTCTTGTCTGCCGTAACCTACACAGTAATATCCGCTGTTTGGTGAATATAAATCTGTATTAAAGTACCCTTTGGTATCTCCTTTTGGTGTACGATGGTCGCCCGATGTATATTTTGTACCGAGATAATAATCAGTACCTACAGATGAATCATAATTTTTAGAAACAGTGTAAGTCTGATAATCATTGCTTGAATCATTATCGTGATTTACAATCCATTTGTAGTATTCGGCAGTATCTATTCCCAATGCTTCGCATACGGTTTTACTGCCCCATTTGCTGTAAGAAACCGATTCTGTTACTTCTGCGCCAAATGCAGTAACTGTAGAAGAAAATGCAAGCACGGCAGTCAGCGTAATTGCAGATAATTTTTTTATTCCTCTCATTTTCATTCCTCAATTCAAAAAAATTCTTTATCAAAAATTGTGGGAAAGTATGGTTTAGCGCACGAGTTAAACCATAATCTATTAATGTTACCCCAACATTTAAAATAGGACATTAAAACAAAACTTTAAAAGGGCGACAGAATAGCTCTGCCGCCCTATGACTTCATTATATTATGCTTTTAGATAGCACGAACACGGATTACACCTTCAATAGCTGCAATAGCAGCAGCGTTTTCAGGGTTACCGCCTGCAACATCAATAATTGCATAAGCGTAGTCGCCACGGCTCTTTGAAAGCATATTTTCTACATTGCCTTTTACCTCTGAAAGTACCTTCTTAAGAAGTTCAGGTACATTCTTGTGCATTACGCAGAAACGAACATTCTCTGTATTTGTTCTTGCAAGTGAAAGTGCAGGATAGTTTACAGAATTTACGATGTTACCGTTTTCGAGGTACTCTTTAAGCTCATCGCAAGCCATAATTGCGCAGTTATCTTCACTTTCGGGAGTTGATGCACCGAGATGTGGAAGACAAATGATATTCTCTTCGCCGATAATATCATCAGTTGCAAAGTCTGTTACATACTTAGCAACCTTACCGCTCTTAACAGCCTCAAGAACAGCTGTTGAATTTACAAGACCGTCACGGCTGAAGTTGAGAATACGAACGCCGTCTTTCATCTTAGCAATCATATCTGCATCAACCATATCCTTAGTGTCAGCTGTAAGAGGAACATGGATTGTAAGGTAATCACAGTTTACCATTACATCTTCGCCGCTCTTCATAAGCTTAACGGCAGGATTGAGCTTTAATGCGTTTGTTACAGACATAAACGGATCAAAACCGATTACATCCATACCGAGTGCAACGGCACAGTTGGCAACAAGAATACCTATAGCGCCAAGACCGATAACACCGAGAGTTTTGCCCTTAATTTCAGGACCTACAAACTGGCTCTTGCCTTTTTCTACCATCTTACCTACTGCGTCACCGTTACCTTTGAGTGTCTTTGCCCAGTCTGCACCCTCCATTACTCTTCTTGAAGAGAGTAAAAGACCTGCAATTACAAGCTCTTTAACAGCATTTGCATTAGCACCCGGAGTATTGAAAACCACAATACCCTTTTCAGAACAAACATCTTTAGGAATGTTGTTTGTACCTGCGCCTGCTCTTGCAATGGCAAGGAGATTATCTTCAAACTGCATATCGTGCATAGCAGCACTTCTTACGAGAACTGCGTCAGGATTCTGAACATCGTCACCGTAAGCGTAATTGTCGCCAAGGCGGCTTGTGCCAACGGCAGCAATTTTATTGAGAGTAAGTATATTAAACATTGTATTCATCCTCTTTTATTTTATTTAAAGCAGATTGTTTGAGCAAAAATTACTTGTTTTCTGCCTCAAACTTCTTCATAAAGTCAACAAGAGCAACTACACCCTCATATGGCATAGCATTGTAGATAGAAGCTCTCATACCGCCAACTGTACGGTGACCCTTGATGTTTACAAGACCTGCCTCTGTTGCCTCTTTAACAAACTTAGCATCAAGGTCAGCATTGCCTGTTACGAACGGAACATTCATAAGTGAACGATCCTCAGGAACAACAGTACCCTTAAAGAGTTCTGAATTATCAAGGAAGTCATAAAGAAGTTTAGCCTTTTTCTCGTTAAGCTCTTTCATCTTATCAAGACCGCCAACCTCATTCTTAATCCACTCAAGAACAAGCTTTGCAATATAAATTGTGTAGCAAGGAGGTGTGTTGAAAAGTGAATCTGCGTCAGCGTGAGTCTTATAGTTAAGCATTGTCGGGCAGATGTCCATAGCATTGCCGATAAGGTCCTCACGAACAATAGCGATTGTAAGACCTGCCGGAGCCATATTCTTCTGTGCACCTGCAAAGAGTGCGCCAAACTTAGTTACATCAATAGGCTCTGAAAGAATACAAGATGAAATATCTGCAATAAGCGGAATATCGCCTGTATCCGGAAGTTCGTGATAAACAGTACCGTAAATAGTATTGTTCATACAAATATACACATAGTCGGCGTCCTCTCTGAACATTGACTTATCTGTCTTAGGAATATAAGAGAAAGTTTTATCCTCTGAAGAAGCAACAGCCTTAGCGTCGCCATAACGAGCAGCCTCTTTGTAAGCTTTTTTAGCCCACTGACCTGTGATTATGTAGTCAGCCTTATTGTTCTTGTTCATAAAGTTGAGTGCTACCATTGCAAACTGTGTAGAACCGCCGCCCTGGAGGAACATAACCTTGTAGTTGTCAGGAATGTTCATAATCTCACGAAGTAAAGCTTCGGCGTCCTTAATGATTTTATCATATGTTTTGCTGCGGTGTGACATTTCCATTACACTCTGTCCGCTGCCCTGATAATCAAGCATTTCATCTGCTGCTGTCTTTAATACTGCCTCCGGAAGCATTGAAGGACCGGCAGAAAAGTTATATACTCTTGCCATATTAAAAATCTCCCTTGAAAATATATTTTATTTACAGTTTTAACTAATACTGACTATTAAATTATACCGCCAACTTTTAGCAAAGTCAACAATATTTGGTGTTTAATACATAAAAATAACAATTTATTGTATTATTTCTTAATTTTGCCTATGCAACCGATAATTTCGTCACGCATACGAACCGCCTCGCTGTAAGCAGCCTTTGCAAAATCATTCTCGGTAAGGCCCTGTTTTTTCCATGCGCACATAATACCACGGCTTGAATTGATGATTGCGCCAAGACCGTTTTCATCAAATGCGTTTTTAACATCATTTGCACCGCCGCCCTGTGCACCGTAACCCGGTACAAGGAAAAATGTGTGCGGACATTTAGCTCTCATTTCGGCAAGCTGTTCGGGATATGTTGCACCGACTACTGCGCCGACACCCGAGTAACCGTATTTGCCCTCAAGCTCTGTTCCCCACTCTTCGCACATTTTACCCATTTGCTCATAAACGGTTGTGCCGTCATCAAGTTTCTTATCCTGTAATTCGCCTGAACTTGGGTTAGATGTCTTAACAAGTACAAAAATGCCCTTATCACCGCTCTTGCAGATATTAACAAGCGGTTTGATACCGTCTGTGCCGAGGTAACCGTTTACTGTAAGTGCGTCTGCACCAAAAGCCTCTACCTCTTCGCCTGCAACTGTGGTTGATCCGAGGTGAGCAGCAGCGTAAGCCTCCATTGTTGTACCGATGTCGTTACGCTTACCGTCTGTAATAACAAACATACCCTTTGACTTTGCATATGCAATAGTGTCTGCAAGTGCCTTAACGCCCTGCCAACCGTACATTTCGTAGTAAGCAGCCTGTGGCTTGATTGCAGGAACTACCTCATAAAGAGCGTCAATAAGAGCCTTGTTGAACTCAAACAAAGCGGCAGCCGCACCCTCAAGAGTTTTGCCGTACTTTGCAAAGCACTCCTCTTTGATAAATTCAGGTACATAGTCAAGCTTTGGATCAAGACCTGCAACTGTAGGATTCTGCATTTCTGCGATTTTATCAATAAGTCTGTCAAATGCCATTTTTTACTCTCCTTTTAAATTCAGTAATAACGCTTACGATATTACTTTTATTTCTATTCCCAATACGCCGTATTTCTTCTGCTGCTCCTCTGAATAATACTCTATCATATCCTCGGGTTTTGCATTTGAAATATCTTCCTTAGTATATCCGCATTTAAGTAAAGGAAGATCAGCGTATAATTCCTTAAAAGATTTATATTTATAAATATCAATAACCTCAGCCGTAATGGTTTTAATGCTGTCTTCTGTATTTACAAAAGTAATCAAATCCTTGCGGTCTAGTTTTCTGCGTTTTTCATCATTAAGCCTTAACTCAATGGTTTTTTCTCCGCTTGCTATCATTTTGAACGGCAAGGGATTTAATCTCATTATATGCGTCATCAGCTGTTGATAATGTCAAAAAGTTCGTGAGCAAAGTTTGTGTAATCTTTTCTGTCATCCTTAACAAATGAGATAGCCGGACGAGGGTGAGTGTTATACTGACCTGTAAGCATATAAGGAACATCGTATCCCCACTTAACTCCGCTTTCTCTGAACTGCTGTGTATACTCAAGCATCTTGAGAATCGGGTCAACCTTGTACTTAGGATTTTTGAGGAAACCTAAGAGTAGCTCAAGTGCGCAGTTACCTGCACCTCTGCCCATACCGTCTACTGTTGCGTCAAGGTAGCTGACACCCTGTGTCATAGCCTCAATAGTATTTGCGAAAGCAAGCTGCTGGTTGTTGTGTGCATGAATACCGACTGACTTGCCGTACTTCTCACCGTATGAACAATATAACTCTGCGAGTTTTCTTGATTCTTCGGGATATAAAGCGCCGTAGCTGTCTACAATATAAAATGCGTTTACAGGGCTTTTGCCGAGAATATCAAGAGCTGTAATAATATCCTCTGTTCTCGCCTTTGAAACAGCCATAATGTTGATTGTGGTTTCATAGCCTTTCTTTGCGCAGTCCTCAATCATTTCTACTGCCGCAGGAATTGTGTTGATATATGTTGCAATTCTTACAAGGTCAATCGGACTTTCGTTCTTTGGAAGAATGTCATTCTTAAAATCTGTTCTGCCAACATCAGCCATAACTGCAATCTTAAGGTCTGTATTGTTCTCTCCGACAATCTCTCTGATGTCATCGTCGTTACAGAACTTCCACTTACCAAAATCTTTTTCGTTAAAAAGCTCTTTAGATGCCTTGTAGCCGAACTCCATATAGTCAACGCCTGCTTTTACATTTGCGTTATATAAAGCCTTAACAAATTCGTCGGGAAACTCAAAATTATTGCAAAGTCCGCCGTCACGAATTGTTGCGTCAACAACTCGTATATCTTCTCTTACTGATAGTAAATCACCTTTTTGTGCCATTTTGCCAAATCTCCTTTAATCTGCGAGCGCTCCGATTATTTATCTTCAAATACGGTTTTTCCGCCCAAAATTGTATATTTAACCTTTCCGCAGAGCGTTTTGCCCTTGAAAGGAGTATTTTTACTCTTGCCGTGCAATTTATCTACATCAACAACCCATTCTTCGTTCAAATCAACGAGTGCAAGGTCTGCAGGCGCACCGACTTTGATATGTCCTGCATTGATTCCGAGAATTTCGGCAGGATTTGTGCTCATCTTTTCAACAAGCTCCGAAATTGTAAGAAGTCCTGTTTTTACAAGATATGTGTATGATACCGCAAATGAAGTTTCCATACCGATAGAACCGTTCGGTGCTTTTTCAAAATCGGACTTTTCTTCCGGTGTATGCGGTGCGTGGTCGGTTGCAATAGCGTCAAGCGTACCGTCTTTAAGACCGCTTATTATTTCAACAACATCTTCATGTGTGCGGAGAGGCGGATTCATTCTGAAATCTGCGTCCTTTGCAAGCAATTCTTTTTCTGTCATTGAGAAATAGTGCGGTGCGGTTTCTGCCGTAACCTTAACCCCTCTTCTCTTTGCATCTCTTACAAGTGCAACGCTTGTCTTTGTGCTGACATGACAAATGTGTATCGGCACATCAAGCGCCGCCGCAAGTGCAATTTCTCTTGCGGTACCGCAATCCTCTGCTGCGGCAGGAATACCCTTTACACCGAGATTTTCGCTTACTTCGCCGCCGTTGATTTTACCGCCGTCTGCAAGGAAAAGATCCTCGCAGTGAGCAACAACCGTCATACCGAGTTGCGGAGCTTTTTCCATTGCCTCGCTTAAATACTTTGTGTTTTCAACCGGTCTGCCGTCATCCGAAAGAGCAATTGCACCTGCTGATTTAAGTTCTTCAATATCGGTCGGTTCAAGACTTTTGAGTCCCTTTGTAATACTGCCTGCCACATAAACATTGGCGTCGGCATTCTTTGCCTTATCAAGAATATATTTTACGGTTTCGGCATTATCCGTAGTAGGGATTGTGTTAGGCATTGCAAGTAAACTTGTAACACCGCCCGCAGCAGCTGCTTTACAGCCTGTTATAATATCCTCTTTGTGAGTTTGACCGGGGTCACGAAGATGTACATGCATATCCACAAGACCTGGAATAAGTGTTAAGCCGTCTGCATCAATCACATTGCCCTCTGTAGAGATGTTCTCTGCAATTTTTGTGATTTTGCCGTCTTTTACAAGAACATCGGCAACTTTGTCAAGTCCGTCTGACGGTGAAACTATGTGTGCGTTTTTAATTACTAAAGTATTTATTTTAATCACCTCTGATTACTTTCTTCTGTTATTGTTCTGCTGTGGTTTTCTGTTTGGTGTTCTGTGAGCTGACTGAGATGCTCTGCCGTTAGGTTGCGGTCTTCTCTGTGTGGCGCTGTGTACCTTTACAAGACCGTTGCCGTCACGCCTTTGCGCAGCCTGCTGTTTTCTCACACGCTCTCTTTCTCTGCGTTCGAGTTCAGCTTTTTTACGCTTTTTAGAAGCATGCTTACGCTTTATAAGTCTTGAAACATTTGTGCAGAAATATCCGCAGTGTACAAAGAAATTCTTTATTCCGTTACCTGCTTTTTCCGCAGCCGCAATAAAGCTTTCTGTCTTATCGTTATCCACAGCGGTTTCAACCTCTACGGCACGCTTTTCTTCCTCTGAAAGAACATCGTAATCGACCGCATTTTTGAGGTCTGAACTGTCAACATCAATGATACCTACAATTCTTCTCGGCTTTTCCTCAAAGAAATCATAACCTTCATCAAAATCATCGGCTGTATTTTTTTCAGCCTCTCTTCTCAGTTCTTCCTCGTTTTCTTCTTTGACTTCATCTTCCGTTTCTTCTTCGTATTCAGATTCAACTTCTTCAATTGTTTCCTCTATTTCGTCTGTTGGTTCTTCTTCTGTTGAAATTTCTGCCTGTGCAGCTTCTTCGTAATTTCCGTCGTCCGAAATTACTTTTTCTTCCGATTGATTTTCAACGGTTGCATCGGTAGCATCCGCATCTGCCTCCTCGGTTATTTTCGAGTTTTCTTCAGCATCGTTTTCATCTTCGGGTTCGTCAACAGCCACGGTTTGAACAACCTCTTCGGTCTGTAAATCCTCCTTAGCCTCTTCAAGTCGGTCTTCAATTACTTCCTGCGGCTCAAGTTTTTCGGCACTTGTTTCTATTACTTCAACATCTGCGCCCTCATTCTTAAGCCTTTCTTTGCTCTCATTTACTATTTCGTCAATTTCATAATCCGAAACTGTCGGCTTTTCGTAAATCTTAACCTTTACTTCTTCTTCGTCAATGTCCTTGTAATCGTCAAAGAGGTCATCGTCTTTTCTGCCGCTGTTTATGTCGTTGTTTTCTTCTTTTAACTCATCATAAGCCTGATGAATGCTGACAACATCATCTTCCTGTAATTTTTTTACAGGTTTATTGTTTGATTTGTATTTATCGGTAAGTTCTCGCAAAATTTTTTCGTTTTTGCTCTTTTTGTTTTTCTTTCTTGTCTTTTTACCTGCAATCATAACTATGATAAAAAGAATAATAACAACAGCAACTATACCTATGTAAACATATTTTGTAAAGTCGCTTTCCGGGTCAGCTTTTGCATTAAAAGTAACGGTTGAAAGAATTGACTTTAAAGTTTGATAATCGGTAGATGTAACATCGCCGCCGTTATGCTGAATAGTAATATTAATACTCATTCCGTCATAAACGGTGTTTGCCTGATAAGTCTTGATTCTGTCACTGCCGCTCTCTACATTAAGGTCAAACATAAGCCATACAAGGTCTTGCGCCTGATCCGGCGTGCAACTGATATATTCCTCTTGAGAAATAAAACTTTCTCTCACTTCATAAAGCTTTTCGTCCGAAAGAAGTTTATAATTCTTAATACCCTCGCTGTCACCGTTGCGTGTCATAGTAACCGTGACCGTCGTGGTTGCCTGATTATCCATAGCCTGCATAAAAATATCACTGCTCTTGAAATCAGACATTGTTTTGTCATAATCAAGTCCGAAAACGGAAAAATACTTGTCGGTACTCTTGCTGTCCCTTGTTATGCCAAGCATATTGTCGGGCAGTTGAATTGTCATATTATCAAGTTTTTCAATCTGTATTTTACTGCCCGCCGCACTGCAAACAACGGCAGTACAAGCAACAAGTGCCACACAAACAAATGCGGTAAAAAATTTTTTTATATTTTTAGCTGTCATACTAAAAGCCTCCGAAAAAACAGAATATTCTGTCAATAAATCCATATACATCAATTATTATACATAATACAAGTAAAAAATACAAGTGCAAGGCGGTGTTTTAAGAGAATTTTTTGAAATTTAAAGCGCTAAAGCGTTTGTTTTTTCCAATAAAGAAAACAAAAACCAAGTGACAGCCATTCCGTCACTTGGTTTTTAAAATAAAATTTCTAATGTTTATTTTTGTAAATTACTCAACAGTAACTGATTTTGCAAGGTTTCTTGGCTTATCAGGGTCATTACCCTTATTGACCGCTGTGTAATAAGCAAGAATCTGGAGCGGAACAACCGCAGAAATCGGCATAAGAAGTTCATCTGTCTGCGGAACTTTAATAACATAATCCGCAATACCGTCCTCAAGAGTTCTTGCACAAGCCTCCGAGCAAACAAGAATATTCATAGCACCTCTCGACTTAACCTCAACAATATTACTGATAGTTTTTGCAATAAGGTCACTCTGTGTTGCAACAGAAATTACAGGCATACCGTCCTCAATAAGAGAAATTGTACCGTGCTTTAATTCACCTGCCGCATAGCTCTCGGAGTGAATGTATGATACTTCCTTAAGTTTAAGCGAACCTTCCATTGAAAGAGCATAGTCAAGACCTCTGCCAATGTAGAGCAAGCTGTCTGTTGTGATAAGTTTTGTCGCTACATACTTGCATTTTTCCTCTGTTGTTTCAATAACATACTTAACAGCTTCCGGCATTTTGAGAAGTGCAGACACAAGTCTTTTGCACTCTGCTTCGCTTACGGTTTCCTTTGCAAGAGCAAGCTCAAAGGCAAAAAGATACATAACGGAAAGCTGTGTAATATACGCTTTTGTCGACGCTACAGAAATTTCAGGACCTGCAAGAGTATAAATAAGCATATCCGCCTCTCGTGCAATTGAACTTCCCTTTGCGTTTACAATAGCAAGAGTAGTTGCTCCTTTCTGCTTTGCAAGGCGCATTGCGGCAAGGCTGTCGGCAGTTTCACCCGACTGCGAAATAATAATTACAAGGTCGCCTTCACCTACAATAGGATTTCTGTATCTGAACTCTGACGCAATATCAACTGTAACAGGTACTCTCGCAATACTTTCGATAATATATTTACCTACAAGACCGGCATGCATAGCTGTACCGCAGGCAACAACCGAAATTGATTTAAATTCTCTTAATTTTTCGAGTGTAATACCGCATTCTTCAAGGCAAGGCAATCCGGCTCTTACTCTCGGAGCAACGGTGGTTCTGATAGCTTCCGGCTGTTCTTTGATTTCTTTAATCATAAAATGCGGATAACCGCCCTTTTCGGCAGCCTCCATATCCCAATCCGCAACCTTTAACTCTTTTTCGATAGGGTCAAGGTGCTCATCTACAAATGAAACGCCGTCTGCTGTAAGTGTAGCAATCTCATCATGGTCGAGAAGATAGTAATTCTTTGTGTATTTAAGAATTGCAGGAACATCGGACGCAATAAAGGTTTCGCCGTCAGCTACGCCAACAATAAGCGGACTCTCTCTTCTTACGGCAAAAATTCTGTCCGGGAAATCTTTGAACATAATACCGAGAGCAAAAGAACCCTTAAGTTCAGCCATTACGCTGTCGATAGTTTCAAGCGGATTTCCGTTATACTTATAATCAAGTAGCTGTGCAACAACCTCGGTGTCTGTATCACTGAGGAAAGTTCTGCCCTTTGATGTTAAAAACTCTTTTAATTCAATGTAATTTTCAATAATTCCGTTATGAACAATGGTAACTCTTGCGCCGCTGTGCGGATGTGAGTTTACATCTGAAGGCTCACCGTGAGTTGCCCATCTTGTATGGCCTATACCTACATGACCCTCCGGTTTACCCTCAACTGCCATCTTGTCAACAAGATTTTTAAGTTTACCTTTTGTTTTAACTGTTTCAATGCCGTTTTTTCCAAAAACAGCTATACCCGCTGAATCATAACCTCTGTATTCAAGCTTTGTGAGTGCGCTTACAAGCACATCACTGCAGTCTTTAGGTCCAACATATCCAACAATACCACACATTATGTATTCTCTCCTTTGCTGATGAATAAATATATCAGTTTGTCTTATGGTTAAAAGTAGGTACAAGATCCGCAAGAAGTTCTACCGTTTTTTCGCTGTCGTTGCTGTTAGCAACAACTTTAAGCTCATCAAGTTTTTTGAGCAGTTCTGCGGAATTGATATTTATCTGATTACCGATAAATATCTTTTCGTTTGCGGTAGACTTAAGTCCTTCTTCGTCCATCAAAAGTTCCTCAAAAAGTTTTTCGCCCGGTCTTAAGCCCGTGAAAACAATCGGAACATCTTTATATGGAATCTTGCCGTACATACGAATGAGATTTTCGGCAAGAGTTGTAATCTTTACGGGCGCACCCATATCAAGAACAAAAATCTCGCCGCCGTGAGCCATAGCGCCTGCCTCAAGAACAAGCGAAACAGCCTCGGGAATAGTCATAAAATATCTGATTATGTCAGGGTGAGTAACGGTTACAGGTGAACCGCTTTCAATCTGACGCCTGAACAGGGGAATAACCGAACCGTTTGACCCAAGAACATTACCGAAACGAGTGGTTACAAATTCGGTATGAGTGCTGTGCTGAGCCTTGTGCTGAATTATCATTTCACATGCTCTTTTGGTTGCACCCATAACATTGGTCGGATTTACAGCCTTATCGGTTGAAATCATAACAAATTTATCGGCTTTGTACTTTTCTGCAAGTGTTGCAACATTAAAAGTACCGAAAATATTATTTTTAACTGCCTCTTCCGGCACGGTTTCCATAAGAGGAACATGCTTGTGGGCAGCTGCGTGAAATACAAGCTGAGGACGATATGTTTTAAATATCAGTTCCATTTTGTCGTAATCACGGATAGATGAAATCAAAGTTACAAGATTAAGTTTGTTGCCGTACTCAAGCACAAGTTCCTGCTGAATATCATATGCGTTATTTTCGTATATGTCAACAATAATTACCTGCTTAGGCGAATACTTTGCAATCTGTCTTACAAGCTCGCTGCCTATAGAACCGCCGCCGCCTGTAACCATACAGATTTTTCCCGTAACCAATTCTTTTATTTCTTTTTTATCAAATTCAATCGGCTTTCTGCCAAGTAAGTCTGCAATTTTAATTTCTTTAGCCTGTGAAATAAGCTCTGTGTGCTTATCGTCAAACAAAAGCTCGCTCAAATAAGGAATTATCTTGATTTTACAAGTAGTTTCCGAGCAATAATCAAGAATTTTGCGCTTTTCCTCTTCTTCGCAAGACGGAACAGCCACAATAATATTTGTAATCTTTTTATCATTGCAAATCTTAGAAATTTCTCTGCAAAAACCGAGAACAGGTACACCGTTAATGCTTCTGTTAAGTTTTGTTTCATCATCATCAACAAAGCCTACCGCAATAAGATTGCGTGCGGGACTGTTTTCGTCATAACTTGCATTCTGAATTTCGGTAAGAATCATTCTGCCTGCATTGCCTGCGCCAACAATAAGCGTACGCTCACAATTATCCGCTCTGCCGACTTCAGTTAAATCAAGGAAAGTACGCTTAAATATAAATCGGAATAAGAGCACTCCGCCTGTTGCGAGAATTGCATATAAAGTAACAAACAAAACAGATTGCTGTATCTGCAAAATCGACATAATAAGATAGCCCAAAGCGAAGCCTGCGAACATCGCCAAACCGCAAACCAAGTAATCCTTTTCATTAAAGTATCGCCAAAGTCTTTTATACGCACCTGCACCGTACATAATAAGCATACACAGTGCTAAGTTTACTATTATTGTATATAACAGTCCTCTGCTTGCTTCCGAAAGTTCCGGAAATATAAGCGACATAGCAAAATTAAGCACAATACCGCTTACCACAATAATAAAAACATCAGCCAAAGCAAGAATAAGCTTACGATAATTTATTTTTTTCATTTTTTAATTGTCCCCTGCAAATTTTATCTGATTATATAAAATTTAATACAAACATATCGTCTAATTTTAAAATATTATACAAATTAACACACAATATTATACATCAAATTTAATTTTTTGTCAAATTGCAAAGCAATGCTCTTTTCTTATTTGCGTAGATAAAATATGTGTTTTTTTTACCTAATTTGACAAATACTTAATTTAGATATAATATAATTTTATAAACAATATAACATTATTCTTAAAGAAAGGACATTTTTATGAAGAAAACAAAGAAAAGACTACCTTTAATTATTTTTTCTGCTTTATTTGCTCTTGCAATAGTCATTGCTTAATTTTTTCAAAAATGAAGTTCAGAACACTCATCATCAAGAAATCACACTAAACTTCCATTATTGAAATCAATTTGATTAATTGCTATAGTAATCAGTTCTTCAATATTTGATAGCTATATAATTTTTTCATATTTTCACTTTTTCTTCTCTCAGCCTCTTCCAGCGCCTCATTATATAAACTCTTGTCAGAATATACTTTATCCCGAGGATATACAATACTTTCGATAATACCATGAAACAAATCATCATAAGCCATTTCTTTCGTATAGCCATCACCAACATTTCCTGCATCAATTTGTGCGTATAATTCATCCAGATGCTGCTGGAAATACGTTTGAAAATCATCATGGTTATCTGTTTTAATCAAGACAAGAGATTCCCCTTCAAAAGTATCACATGCGCGCAATTTATTAATCGAATATTCCTTTAAAAAATCAATAAAAGAATCTAAATCATAAACTCGATTGAATATAGGCATCAAACGTTCCTTCACATATAAAGCCGTCGCTGAAATAATCTCTTCCATTGTATCTTCGGTATATTCAAAACTTACTCTTGCTTCATTTCGTGGAAGGAATGAATTTAAATCCTGTCCAGCATACAATATTGATTTTTTATCGATAGAGGAATGATAGGTAGAAATAATTCCTGCAGTAAGGAAAAATCCTTTTGCCCCTTTATTCCATGCCGGAGCTGTTTTTACTCCAAAAAAAACCATCAAATCTTCGTTGAGCATTTTAACAAAAACATTCAATTTTGAGCAATATCGAAAACCCTCTGTTTGAAATGTTTCACCAAAAATAAGTTTAAATTGTGAATTAAACGACATAAAAAATCTCCTTTGTTATAGTCCAAACGTCAACCTGTATGCAAGATAGAATGATGCGGCATCATCTGCAATTCCGCCACCACCTGTAATCACATCTTCTGCAAGTGTTCCTCCAACTATAAGAACAGCTGCTACAGTTCCCCAAAATTGTATCTCTTGTGATGGTTGATATTGCGGAACATATACATAGTTATCATATTTCTCTTCTTCAGGAACCGGCACTGGTACTGGTACTTCATCTGGTTGTTTTTTCTTGAAACTATATACTATAAGTCCATTATTCATATTCCATAAGTTTGCCTATATTTTGGTTATACAAATCGAAATACACAGTTCCTTCTCTCCCCCTTTTCTATCAAATTGACTTGTACAAAAACACTACTATTGTATGATATAATTCGTTATATTTCAATAATTTTCCACCTCTTTTATATCTTTTGCACTTTTGCAAAAAACGCAGTAACATCGTCATTATAACCGACAATGTATTAAAAGCATTTCATCCAGTTCCAATTGCCATTTTTATAATTTGTTATTAGTTGCCACCAGATTTTCTTTCCCTTGTATTTTCCCTTATGAGGGTTCGTAATCAAGGGTAAAATGATATAACACGATACAAGATGTGATGGACAGAACACCAATGAAAAGTTTAGCATTTTCAATGGATTAACGAGTTTTCCATAACAAAATATAACAGTTATTAAATGCTATAGATTTCGTCATTTGAGAACTGAAATTTGCATAATAAATATAACCAAGGGCAATTCCTGATTCGGAACTGCCCTTTTGTTTTAACCTAATACCTTTTTAGCCGTATCTACGCTTTCCTTAGCATCTCTGCAATAGTAGTCAGCGCCGATTTTCATAGCATATTCTTCCGTAAGTACAGCACCGCCGACAAAAATTACGCATTTACTGCTTCCGTCGGGATTCTGTAATTCTTTTGTTTCTCTTACAAGTTTGATTGTATCTTCCATACTCTTAAGGGTAGTTGTCATAAGAGCAGACAAACCAATCATCTTTATATCCTGCTCAATTGCAGTATCGACAACAAGTTGAGGGTCAACATCTTTACCAAGGTCAACAACCGTATACCCGTAGTTGTCAAGCAATACTTTTACAATGTTCTTTCCTATGTCGTGAATATCGCCCTTAACGGTTGCAACAATGATTTTGCCCTTGCTTACGGCTTCTCCGCTTGTTTTGGAAATATGTGATTTAATTACATCAAAGCAAGCCTGTGCGGCATTTGCACTCTGAATAAGCTGTGGTAAAAAGATTTTGTTCTTTTCAAAACCCTCTCCCACCTTATCAAGAGCCGGAATAAGCATTTCGTTTACTATTTTCATTGCGTCGCCTGTTTCGGCAAGCATTTTTTCGGTAAGCAACGCACCTTCTTTTTTCAAGCCGTTGAAAACAGCGGTCATAATATCCAAATCGGATGCGGCAGAATTATTATTTGCGGCAGGTGCTTGCGCCGCATCGTTATATGCGGCAATAAAATCCATAGAGTTTTTATCAATACCGTCAAGCACACGGTATGCTCTTACCGCACCCGTAATAGAATCAATATTCGGGTTAATAATCGGTAAGTCAAGTCCCTCTTCAAGAGCCATAGTAAGGAAAGTTCTTGTAACAAGGTCACGATTCGGAAGTCCGAATGAAATATTTGAAACACCGAGACAGGTTTTACAGCCAAGTTCGGTTTTTACTCTGTGCAAAGCATTAAGCGTCTGTCTGCAGGCAGACTGTTCGGCAGAAACCGTCATCGTAAGGCAGTCGATAAACACATCTCTTCTGTCAATGCCGATTGCCTCTGCCCTCTCTACAATTCTTTTTGCAATTTCAAATCTGCCCTCCGCTGTCTTTGGAATACCGTTTTCGTCAAGTGTAAGACCGACAACGCAAGCACCGTATTTTTTAACAAGCGGTAAAACCGTGCTAAGGCTTTTTTCCTCACCGTTTACCGAGTTTACAATCGGTCTGCCGTTATAAGCACGAAGTCCTGCCTCAAGTACATCGGGTTTGGTAGAGTCAATCTGCAGAGGTGCATCGCAAACACTCTGAATTGCTTTGAGCACACGCACCATCATCTGCTTTTCGTCAATTTCGGGATGACCTACATTGACATCAAGAATTTCCGCACCTGCGCCCGTCTGACTAAGTGCCTGTGTAAGAATGTAATCAATATTATTATCAACAAGTGCCTGCTTAAACAGCTTTTTGCCTGTAGGGTTAATTCTTTCACCGATAATTCTCGGATGATTAACTTCAACAACAGAACTTGCACTGCATACTATTGTATCAACTTGACTTTTTGACGGCTGATATTTTTTATCTGCAAGAGCGTCTTTAAGAGCCTTTATATATTCGGGATTTGTACCGCAGCAGCCGCCGAGAACTTTAACACCGTACTTTAACAGTGACAGAGATGACTTTGCAAAATCATCGGGCATAACATCATATTCATTGGTGTTAGGGTCCGGCAAACCTGCATTCGGCTTAATTAAAATAGGAAGATTTGTGTACTTGGAAATCTCACTTACAATCGGCTCAAGATCATCAGGTCCAAGCGAGCAGTTTACGCCGAGAGCGTCAACACCGAGGTTTTCCATAGTTACGGCAAAAGCAGACGGCAATGTACCTGTAAAAGTACGCATATTACGCTCAAATGTCATAGTGGTGAATATTGGCTTGTCGCTGTTCTCCTTTGCGGCAAGTACAGCGGCCTTAAGTTCATAAAGATCCGTCATAGTTTCAAAAACTATAACATCAGCGTCTTTACCTGCAAGGATAAGCTGTTTGTAATATTCATAAGCCTGTTCAAAAGTAAGCGAACCCGCAGGTTCGAGCAACTGACCGATTGAACCGATGTCAAGGGCAACAAGCGCTCTGTCACCGACAGCGTTTTTAGCAATGCTGATACCTGCTCCTACAATTTCTTCAACACTGTAGCCGCATCCCTCAAGTTTGTACGCATTCGCACCAAAGGTGTTTGCATACACAACATCTGCGCCCGCATCTACATAAGCTTTATGAAATGACGCAATAAGTTCGGGATGTGTAATATTAAGCGTTTCGGGCACTTCGTCATACTGTACACCGCTTTTTTGAATCATAGTGCCTGTCGCACCGTCAAGTATAATAAATTCTTTTTCCTTTAATAATTCTCTAAACCCCACAATGAAGTCCCTTTCTCCTGAATTTACAGGTTTCTCTCATATTACAAATGGCACAGCCACGCTTTTTTCTTTCTATAGGATTTTTTGAAAGTCCCAGCACCGCCGTAACAGACTTTGTCGGTGTAAGCAAAAAGTTATCGTTTGTGCAAAGTCCTATTTTCTTTGGCGCATCAAGCATTTGCAAAATTATTTTTTGCAATTCAATAGGATAATCTCCGTAGCCCGGGCTGAATCGGAATGTCATATTATAATCGCTGTATTTTTCCGCAATTATCTTGTCAAAAGCATTGCAGACCTGCTCCACGGCAACACTTGCAAGGCTGTCCATTACCACAGCACGGGCCATATCGGAAATCTGCGAAATTCTGATGAGTTTGTCCACCTCTGAACCGACGGTGGCGCACATAACAATAGCTTTTTCACAACCGTTTAAGTGTGATTCTATATCTTTTCCACCCATAATCTGCGGGCACGGCAAATCCTTTTCTACATAAAGATATTTTGGTGACGCTTTTTCAAGCACAGCCTTTTCACATTCATCCATCAGTACATCCATTCGGTAATTAAGCCTGATTCCCGCCCCTCCGAGATAACGCACTGCCTCGTTTCTGTTAAGTTTTTCTAATTCTATCATAGTATAACCCCTATACATTCAATGCAATCGGATTTATTTTTAAATACTGCAAATCATTTAATAAAAACTCTCTGTTAAATCATAAATTCAAAACCGACCGCATAGCTATACTTTATTATTGTAACACACAAAACATAATAAAACAATACGGGTATTTATTTTTTAAATCAATCTTAAAGAAGCCGCAAAAGCGGCTCATTTGCTTAAAAAGTTGCATTTTTTCTTAAAGTATGTTATGATAAAAATGTATAAATATGTACCGAAAGGAATCAATACACTATGAAATACAACAGAATTAAAAAAACTTTGTGCCTTATTGCGGCACTTGCACTTATTCCTGCATTTGCAGTCGGTTGCTCAAACGATAAAAGCGAATCCGAAAATTCAAAAGCAACAGAAGCAACTCCCGCTGCCGTTGCCACAATTGACGAAGCAAAAGTCGGACAGCCTGCCGTATCCGCACTTGAAGATATGGGCATTGTTCCGTCAACCGTAGGTATTAATCCTTCTATAAATTACGACAACAATAAAGTAGGTTTCCAGCTTGACGCTCCTAACGACGGCGACACTATTGCGATTATGCACACCTCAAAGGGTGACATAAAGCTCCGCCTTTTTGCGGACCAAGCGCCAAAAACCGTTACAAACTTTATTAATCTTGCCAAAGAGGGCAAATATGACAACACCATTTTCCACCGAGTAATCAATGATTTTATGATTCAGGGCGGTGACTACGAAAATGCCGACGGCACAGGCGGCACAAGCTCATACGGTGAAAGTTTTGAAGATGAATTCTGCGACAAACTCTTTAACATAAGAGGTGCGGTATCAATGGCAAACAGCGGTCCTGACACAAACGGAAGTCAGTTCTTTATCAATCAGACCACACCCGAAGCTTATAAAAACAACGGCGGTTTTTCTGCCTTTGAAAATCAGTGGGCAAACATTAAAGCACAGCTTGAAAATTATAAAGATTCCGAGCTTTTCTCCGCTTTTGTTCAGCAGTACGGCACATACTGCTACAACACAGATGTAATCAGTAATGACATCAAAAAGCTTTATGACGATAACGGCGGTAACCCATACCTTGACGGCGCTTACAATGCAGTTGACAGAGGTCACACCGTATTTGCACAGGTAATTGAGGGAATGGATGTAGTGGATTCAATCGCATCTGTAGCTGTTGACTCATCGACAAATAAACCTACGGAAGATGTAAAAGTAACTTCTGTAGAAATTACAACATATTCTGCCAATTAAGAGGATTATTATGAACGGAAAGCCTATTATTGCAATAATGTATGATTTTGATAAAACGCTTTGTACAAAAGATATGCAGGGATACGGCTTTATTCCGAGTCTTGGCATAACCGAGGAAGAGTTTTGGAATTACGCCAACGAAATCGGGCACAAGGAGCATATGGATTCAATCCTTGCATATATGTATGCAATGGTTAAAATATCTAAAGATAAGAACATTCCTTTATTAAGAGAAAAACTTGTTGAAACAGGCAAAAAAGTCGAACTTTTTGACGGAGTTTCAAAATGGTTTTCACGAATAAACAATTTCGGTAAAAAACTCGGCGTATGTGTCGAGCACTATGTTATTTCGTCCGGTCTTAAAGAGATTATCGAAGGTACGGATATTGCGAACGAATTTAAAAGTATTTTCGCCTGTGAATTTCTTTACGATGAAAACGGCAACGGAATATGGCCGAAAACCGATGTTAATTACACAAATAAAACTCAATTTGTGTACCGCATAAACAAAGGTGTTCTTGATGTTGCCAACGATAACGACCTCAACAAATCAATGCCCGACGACAGCAAGCGTATTCCTTTTTGCAATATGATTTATATCGGCGACGGTCTTTCCGATGTACCGTGTATGAAAATGATGAAAGCATACGGAGGATATTCCATTGCCGTATATCAAAAAAAAGACGCAAAAGTAGAAGATTTATTACAGCGTGGCAGAGTTGATTACATTTACCCTGCCGACTACAGCGAAAACAGCGGACTTGACAATACAGTCAAAAATATAATTCAAAAAATGGCAATAAGTGAAACACTTTACCGTGAATATTCAAAACAAAAGCACGAAATTAACAACTGATATTTTTCAAAGGGAATCCTTGACGGGTTCCCTTTTTATTCTGCTATATTCTGTTTGTAAATATTTTGTATTTGTATTGCAGATTTTTGGAAAATAAGGTAATATATAATATATACAAGTCATTTCACACAAAACACATATTTTATTTATAAATTAATCTAAAAAAGTAGAAATTATGGTGAAAATATGAATGAATTTAAATCTGTTTTAAATGAAGTTAGAAAAGTTATTAACGGCAAAGACAGGGAAATTATTATTACAATGCTTGCTCTGCTCGCAAACGGCAATATTCTTATAGAGGATATACCGGGCGTCGGCAAAACCACTATGGCTCTTGCTTTTTCAAAGGCTCTCGGACTGAAGTACGGCAGAATACAGTTTACTCCCGATACTCTGCCGTCAGACATAACGGGATTTTCTTCTTTTAACAAAGAAAGCGGAAAAATGCATTTTAACAAAGGAGCTATTTTCTGTAATTTGTTTTTGGCAGATGAGCTTAACCGTACTTCAAGCCGTACTCAAGCGGCTTTGCTTGAGGCAATGGAAGAAAGGCAAGTTACCGTTGACGGACACAGTTATCAGCTTGAAAATCCTTTTTCCGTAATTGCAACCCAAAACCCTGTCGGTGCCTCGGGTACACAACTTTTGCCTGACTCGCAAACCGACCGTTTTACAGTAAGAATTTCAATGGGATACCCTAATTTTGAGGCTGAATGTCAAATGCTTATTAACCGCAGTCGGCAAAACCCTCTTGATAAGGTAAAACAAGCAGTTACTGTTGAAGAACTTATTAATATGCAAAACAAAGTAAAAGAAGTTTTTGTAAGCGAAGATATGGCAAAATACATTGTAATGCTCGTAACAGCCACCAGACAGAACAGCCTTTTTGAAAGAGGTGCAAGTCCAAGAGCCGCACTTTCACTTAAAGATATGGCAAAGGCGGCGGCATTTGCGGACGACAGAGATTACATTGTTCCCCGTGACATTCAAAATATTTTTGTTGCTACCATAAGTCATCGTGTTATTTTGAGCGCAGAGGCAAACGCTAAAAAAATCAGCGTTACAAAAGCTCTTAATGAGATTTTGAGAACAACAAGACAACCCAAAATTTAGTGAGGGAAAAATGATAAAGAACATACTTATATATATTGCGGTTCTTGCAATATCATTTTCGTTTGCGGTTTTTTATTATGCCTGGTTTTCCAATTTTCTGCTGATTGTTGTACTTTGTCTGCCTGTTCTTTCATTGTTATGCAGTCTGCCTTTTATGATTTATTCGGCCGTCAAAGGTTTTTCTCTTTATGCTTCCAAGGTCATTTATGCAGGCGATGATGTTGTAATTAATCTTGCGGCAAACAACCGCAGCGGTCTTTTCTGCCCTTTGATTAAAGTTCTTGTTTACTCAAAGAACAGTTTTTGCGGCAAATCGAAAAAAACAGCGTTTAAATACAGCGGAATGATAAATAAGCCCGTAAATATTCCGCTTTCAAAAATCGGCAAAGATTGCGGATTAGTCGAAACACAAACAAGATGGCTTAAGATTTACGATATGCTCGGAATCTTTTTTATTCCCGTAAGGTTTAATACCGCGGCAGAAATACTTGTAATTCCTAAAACCGCAAATTGCAGCGAAGAAGTCCTGACGGGCAAACAAGCTATTATAGGATACAAAAAGAAAGCCGGAGGCGGATTTTCTGATGATTACGAAATCAGAGAATACCGTGACGGCGACAATCTGCGTAATGTTCACTGGAAATTATCTGCCAAAAATGATGATTTAATGGTTCGAGAACCGAGCCTGCCGATTTACAAGAATTTTAAAATTATGCTTATGCTTGGCGACAACCCCGAAAACAACAATAAAGTTTTGGCGAAATTTGCAGGCGTTTGCAAGAACGCAATAAAAAATGAAATTCCGTGTACGGTGTGTACTACCAAAAATGCAGGTGCATATCCCCTTACCCCTCAAACAAATATTTATTCCATATACAAAGCAATTTATACACGGCAAAATCTCGGTAACGCAGATACTTCAAATGCAGAAATTCACAGTATTTTTGCCGACTCCGAGGAGGTGGCAAAATGAAAAAATATTTGCTTTCCACTCTGGCAGACGGTATATGCGTAGTTCTTTTGTCGGTCTGCCCCATACTCTGCTATGCAAGCGCATTTTCGGTTAAACTCGAATCTTCGGTACTGATTATGGCGGCTGTATTATTTTCAATTGTTTTCAGCCTGCTGTCAGCCTTTGTAAAAAGCAATTTGAAATACGCTTTATGTATGACAGTAATCGCTTTTGTGGCATTTTTGGTATTTGTCTTTGCAAATGAGCGTATTTTTGCACAGGCAAACTACGCAATTAACAAACTGCTTGAACTGTATTCGGTTTATCTTTCTGTTTACAGCAACATCAAATTTGCAAGTTATATAGCGAACGACGCTACAGGATTCTTTGTTTTGCTGTCATTAATTCTGAACGGATTGTTTTCTTTCTTAATATCACGAATTAAATCAATCAAAATTGCAGGACTTTTGAGCATTGCGTTACTTGTACCCTGCTTTGTACTTGTAAACACTTTGCCCGACCTTGTACCGCTGCTTATAATATTTACAGTTCTGTTTGCGCTTTACTTTTCATCACAGACAAGACAATTAAACTATGCACACAGCGGTGTAATAACTGCGGTTTGTGCCGTTATTTTGGCTGTACTCATTACTGTTTTGGCTGTAATAAATCCGGTTGCCGATTACGAAAGACCGAAGTGGCAGGACAATATGCTGAATATAGTACAAACTCTCACGGGAATGAAAACTTACAACGGCAGCGGCAAAATCTCATCCGCTCTTGCCGAAGTAGGAAATAATGTCAGCTCCGAAGTAGATTTTTCAAATGCAGGCGCATTAAAACAAACAGGCACAAAGGTTATGACTGTCACATCAAGTACAGACGGCAGAATTTACCTTAAGAGTATGGCATATGCAAATTACGAAAACAACAAATGGTCTGTACTTACCGATGAGCAGGCAGACAACTATCCGCAGGATTATCAATCCTTTATTATGACTATTATGACGCAGTATTTCGAAGAGGCAGAAACCGTAACCATTGACACCGTAAACAAAGAAAATGTTATTTACACACCCTATTATCTTAATTATATCAACAACAATTTTTCGCCTGTATGCGATGTGTTCATAGCAAACACCGACAAGGCAACAAACTACACTATGTTTGTTATACCGTATTCCGGCGAAAATATTAACGACTTTTCACGAATAGAAATAAGTGGCACCTCAAAATACGATGATTTTGCACAATGCTATTTATCTCTGCCAAACGATACCAAACAGGCAATGCTTGAAATTGCCGAGCGCAACAATATTAAAGATTTATCCAAGAGTGATATTTCTCAAACGGTTGCGGCGGTTAAGGACTTTGTTTCACATTCCGCATCGTATTCTCTCAATACACAAAAAGTACCCGACGGCAGAGATGTTGCAGAATGGTTTTTAAACGATGCCGAAACAGGTTATTGTATGCATTTTGCAAATGCGACAGCTGTAATGCTCAGAGCGCTGGGTGTTCCCGCAAGATATGTAACAGGCTACTGCGCAAATGTAGTTGACGGCAAGGCGACAGTCACCTCAGACAATGCCCATGCTTGGGTGGAATACTTTGACGAACGAATCGGCTGGATTCCTCTTGACGCTACATCATCTGATTTTGAAGTGCCGCAAGCTACCGAATCAGTGCAAACAACAACGCAGGCACAGACAACCTCTCCTACCGTTCAGCCTACTACACAGGCACAAAATACTAAGCCTGTAAAAACAGAAGTAAAGGCAAAAATTTCAACACCTGCCATAATTGTTATAATTATTTTACTGATTATAGCTTTGGAAATCTTAAGAATTATTTTAATACGGTATTACAGAAAATACAGTTTTACTCACAAAGATTATAAATCAAGAGTAATCTGCATTTACAGATATTTAAATAAACTTTCCGTTCATTCAAAAGTCAGAATACCGAAAAAAATTGAAAATATCTGTACCAAAGCAAAGTTTTCCACGCACAATATTTCTGATGAAGAATATAAAATTGTTCTTAATTATGTATTAACATTCAGAAATAAAACAATCGGTAAAATGCCGATTGTTAAAAAGCTGTATTGCATAATAATTCTCGGTATATAAGTAAAAGCTGTACCCCGCAAAGGGATACAGCTTTTTGCTTTACCGCAAGATTACTTACAACCGCAACCCTGTTTTAACTCAAAACTCTGACAGTCTGTGCACTGACATACTGTTGGGTTTGATTCATGTGTACCAACCTTAATTGTTTCAAGTGAGCAGTAGTGTTCAGTCTCGTTGTTATGAGAACAGTTATTTACGGTGCATTTAATGCTACGGTTTACATAGGAGTTGTTCATCATTGTAAATCACCTCATACATTATTAGCGAACCCTGCGCCGTTGCAGTTCTGTTCGCCCTCTTATTGTCTGCAAAACAACAGTAAATATACCTCACCAAATTCACACTTAATAATAAAATATATTGAGGTGATTTTATGACAGCGATTTCAACTGCCATACTGATTATTTTTGCGGTTATGGGAATAATATACTGCGTAAGGGAAATTACATATTTCCTTTATAAAAACAAAAATAATTGCTCAATCATTATTGTTACTCCGCTTGAAGGAGAAAATCAAAATGCCGAATTTATATTGCGAGGTGCGGCGTCAAGATTAAGATGGTTTTGTCGTGGCGGTAAAGACTGCATACTTTGCCTTGACTGCGATATGGACGAAGAAACCGAAAACATATGCAAAGCCTTGTGCAAAGAATACGGATTTATTCGTATGATAAAAAAGACTGAACTTATACATCTTTTAAACGAATAATCGCAAGGTGTATTGTTAAAGCAAAAAAACAGTGCTATAATAATTATAATTGTGGCAAAATACCGCTGTATTTTTTAAGGAAACAGGTATGTTTTTATGGATGACAATACACTTTTACAGCTTGAAGGCTATGTTGAAAGCGTAGTTTACAGAAATGAAGAAAACGGTTATACCGTTGTTGAAATATCGGACGATGACGACTATATAACAGCTGTCGGCATTATGCCAAGGGTACATCAGGGCGACCTTTTAAAGCTCACAGGCAATTATAAGGAACATCCTAATTACGGCAGGCAATTCTCTGCCCAGGTCTGTGAGCTTTGCCGTCCGAGCGGTACAGCAGGGATTCTGCGTTACCTTTCTTCCGGTGCAATCCGTGGAATAGGCGCAACAACCGCACAAAGGCTTGTATCTGAATTTGGCGAAAAAACTCTTGATGTTATGGAAAACGAACCCGAAAGAGTAGCAATGCTCAAGGGAATTTCAAAATCAAAGGCAGAAGATTTTTCTCTGCAGCTAAAGCAAAGCACGGGTATCCGCTCGCTTATATTATTCCTCGGCGAATACGGAATAGGCAATGCTGCGGCTGTCAAAATTTTCACAGAACTCGGAACTTCCGCTATTGAACAAATTAAAGAAAACCCGTACATACTTTGCAACGGAGAGTTCGGCATCAGCTTTCAGACCGCCGATTTCATTGCAAAAAAGCGAAATTTTGACGAGCAGAGTACAGAGCGTATTCGTGCAGGCATTGCATATATTTTAATTCACAACGAGGGCAACGGCCACACCTGTTTGCCTTTTGAGGTTCTCTGCAAAAAAGCCGCAGATTTTCTGAAAGTTGACATAGCACTTATTGCTTCAACAATGCAGGAAATGATTTTCGACCGCTCGCTTATCAAAGACAATGTAAACGATAAAGAATTTATTTTTTCTCCTAACACCCATCTTTGTGAACTTTATATAGCCTCAAGAGTGAAAATGCTGCTTGGATTTGCGGCTGAACAAATTAAAAATATTGACACCGAAATTGAAAAATGCGAAAAAAATGACGGAATAGAATATGCCGCACTGCAAAAAGAGGCAATCACACAGGCACTCACAAAAGGTATGCTTGTGCTGACAGGCGGTCCGGGCACAGGTAAAACCACAACATTAAACGCTATTATTAAAATATTGCAAAACAACGGCAAAAAAGTTTTGCTTGCCGCACCGACAGGAAGAGCGGCTCAACGAATGAGTGCTTTAACGGGAGTTGAGGCAAAAACTATTCATCGTCTGCTTGAAGTAAGCTGGGACAAGCACGATAAACCTATTTTTAATAAAAACGAACGCAATCAGCTTAAATGTGACGCCCTCATAGTTGATGAGGTTTCTATGGTTGACACCTTTATTTTTGAAAGCGTTATGAAAGCCTTGCCTATCGGTTGCCGCCTTATACTTGTCGGCGACTCTAACCAGTTGCCGTCCGTAGGGCCTGGCAACATACTCGGCGACCTTACCGACTGCGGAATTGTACCGGTTGTAAGGTTAAACGAAATTTTCCGTCAGGCACAGAAAAGTCTTATTGTTACAAACGCACATAAAATAGTCAACGGCGAAATGCCCGTTCTCAATGCATCAGATAAAGACTTTTTCTTTTTATTAAGGAATAACAAAACCGAAATTTCTCAAGTAATCGTTGACCTTTGCGCACAAAGATTACCAAAGGCATACGGTTACTCTGCATTTGACAATATTCAGGTGCTTTGCCCGTCAAAGAAAGGCGAACTTGGCACTGCCGAAATGAATTTCAGACTTCAAAAGGCTCTTAATCCAAAATCAGCCGATAAAGCTGAAATTGAAATTGCATCAAAAACATTCAGAATTGGCGACAAGGTAATGCAGATAAAAAACAACTACGATATAACCTGGATAAGAGATGACGGAGAGCATGGTTCGGGCATTTTTAACGGCGACATAGGAATTATTGATTCTATCGACCGCAAAAGCCGTACGCTTATAGTTATTTTTGACGACAAGACAGCCAAATACACTTATGAATACGCAACCGATCTTGACTTTGCATATGCGGTCACCGTACATAAAAGCCAGGGTAACGAATTTGACTGCGTAATTATACCTATGTTTCAAGGGCCTCCTCAACTTTATTACAGAAATTTACTTTATACAGCCGTTACACGAGCAAAGAAAACACTTGTGCTTGTGGGAAATCCGAAGACCGTTGAATATATGGTACAAAATAACCGCCGTACCAAAAGATACAGCGGATTAAAGGAATTTTTACTGCGAGATGAACAGTTATATTAAAAGAGCAATGCTGTTTTTGCAGGACATAATTTTCACCGTAAAGTGCCCGTACTGCGAAAAAGTTATTGACAGGAATGACTACGCCTGTAAAGAATGTAAGAGTAAATTTCCGCAAAAAGGCTATGAAACTTACGCTGTCGGAGGATACAAAACAATAGCGCCGTTTAAATATGACGGTATATTTGCAAGCGGTGTAAAAAACTTTAAATTTTATGAAAATCCGTCATATTCCCGCCGGCTTGCCATACCTTTGGCTAATGAAATAATCGCAAAATACGGTGTCGGCTGTTTTGATATTATTACCGCCGTACCGATGTATTATAAAAATATGCGTGAACGGGGATATAATCAATCGGAACTTCTTGCAAAAGAATGTGCGGAAATTTTTAACATTCCGTATGCAGAACTTGTTGAAAAGCATAAGAAAAATAAAGCTCAACATACGCTTAAAGGAAAAGAACGAGAAAGCAATGTTCAAGGTGTGTACCGTGTAATTGACAGTCAAGCAGTGGCTGACAAGAATATTCTTATAATTGACGATATTATTACTACGGGCAACACACTCGGAGAATGTTGTAAGGTTCTTAAAAAAGCAGGCTGCAAAAACATATGCTGTGCAGCGCTTTGTGCGGCTATTGTATAACTTAAAAAGGTTGAAAAAATTGGAGTATTACCAATTCTTTCAACCTTTAGTTTTATTGTTTTTAGATAGTTGTGAATAAATTATGGCTTAGTAAATTGTTTTGCCAATCTTTTATAATTGCCTGACTAAGTATTCATAATTCCTAATTTTTAAAGAACATTATACTGTCATTGAAATATACTTTTGAAGAACAGTAACATCGTTTACATCAATTTTTCCGTCGTCGTTTAAGTCACAATAAATTTTATATCTGTTTTCATCAAATATTGAATCTTCTTCGACAAAAAGAGAACCGCTAAGATACATCTGCAAATTTGTAACATCATTTACATTTGTTGACTTATCGGCATTAAGATCGCCGTAATATCTGGCATTAAAATAATATAAAGTATCAATATCAATAACACCGTTAGTGTATAATTCAACAATATTTTGTACTTTATTATCTGCATAAAAGTAATTGCCCACAGGTGAATCTTCATAAATAGGATATACAAAATTTCCTGTTTTTAAAGATTTAATATTATTGTTTGTCGAATAATGATCCTCAACTAAAATATAATCAAATTTAACTTCTTCGCTTATTGCAGATAATTTCAAATAAAAAATATCATAATCGCTTTCAGGGCAAGGGTAAGCTAAAGTTTGTTCAATATATTCTCTTGTCAGTTTTTCAATCTTAAAAAATTCATCCCATGTAATTTTGTTATCAACACTGTAGTAGTCTTTATCTGCAAGATCAATAGATACCTTTATATCGGCATCACCAAGGTTTAATATCTGTTCTTTTGTTGAAATGCAAAACAAACATTCACTTGCGGAAAAATATTTTATTTCTGATACTGAATATTTTTCATCAATAATTTTCTTTTTATCATCGGGCTTCTGACTTCTTATATTATTTTTATATTCCTCATAATCACGCAATAATTCATCACTATAAGTCTTTCTGCCGTCTTCATTTACAATAATCTCATCTAAGCGATCGTTTTTATCTGCAAATGTATATATATATCTTCACAATATGAAGTTAAATTAATTTTAACCGCAACCGTATCTGTATCCGCAATATCATCAATCGCCCACATAAGTTCTCCTGTTAACTTATTTTTAAAATCGTGATTCCACATCTCCACATCACCAACGGCTGAGTTTCCCGTATCAGCCGCAAATGCTGTTGTTGTGCCGCAAAGAACAGCACTTGCCAAAATTGCTATTGCCATAATACCGCTTATAAGTTTTTTCATAATATAGCCTCCTTTAAAACATAAGTCATATTTCTTACGATTATTGTACTATATCATTAAATATCAAGCAAGTGTATTATTGTATAATTTTTCGATTAAATTGTTAGTTATTTTGACTAAACAAAATCATATACAAAAACTCCCTCCGTAAATACGAAGGGAGTAACTAATTTGATTAAATTATCAAACAGGATGAACCATATTTTTCTTGTCGAGCTTGTCGCCGTTAATGCCAACTTCGGCATTTCTTCTCTTCTCAAAGAAGTCGAGAGCAACCTTCGGGAACTGAGCGTATGAAAGAACATCCTCTTCCTGCTCAATCCACTGTGAAATCTCACCTCTGAGCTTATCAAGCTCCGGCTCAAGTAAATCTGCAGGACGGCAAGTAATAATCTTCTTATCGCCGCAAATCTTCTTCTGGAATGCAGGATCAATCGGCATTGGTGTTGTGCCGTACTCGCCTGCAACAAGACCCTTAAACTCATTTGTACACATCTTGTATCTCTCACCTGTAATTACATTGAATACAGCCTGTGTACCAACAATCTGTGATGTAGGAGTAACGAGCGGTGGGTAACCTGCATCTTTACGAACTCTCGGAACTTCCTCAAGTACCTCTGTAAGCTTGTCTTCTTTGCCTGCCTGCTTAAGCTGTGAAAGAAGGTTAGAAAGCATACCGCCCGGAACCTGATAGATAAGAGCCTTAGCATCTGTAGCAAGCATCTTCTGATCAAGAAGACCGTTCTTAAAGTATTTCTCACGAAGAGTCATAAAGTAAGCACGAATTTCAGCAAGCTGCTTAATGTCAAGACCTGTATCATACGGTGTGCCTGCAAAAGCGGCAACCATTGACTCTGTAGGAGCATGTGAAGTACCGAGTGCAAGTGGGCTGATAGCAGTATCAATACCGTCAGCGCCTGCCTCAACACCCTTTAAAAGACACATTGATGCAAGACCTGATGTGTAGTGTGTGTGGAGCTGAATAGGAAGATCAACAGCAGACTTAATAGCCTTTACAAGGCTCTCTGTAGCTGTTGGTGTAAGCAAAGCAGCCATATCCTTAATGCAGATAGAATCTGCGCCTGCATCGGCAATTCTCTTTGCATACTCTACATAGTATTCATCTGTGAATACAGGACCTGTTGTGTAGCTGATAGCTACCTGTGCTTCAGCCTTGCCGTTTTCTCTCTTTGCAGCATTGATAGCTGTCTTGAGGTTCTTAATATCGTTAAGAGCGTCAAAAATTCTGATAATATCAATACCGTTAGCAACCGAACGCTGAACGAGGTACTCTACGCAGTCATCGGCATAGTGACGGTAACCGAGCATATTCTGACCTCTGAAAAGCATCTGCAGCTTTGTATTCGGACAATGCTCACGAATTGTACGAAGTCTTGCCCATGGGTCTTCATTTAAGAAACGAAGACAAGCGTCATATGTTGCACCGCCCCAGCACTCAAGTGAATAATAACCGATTTTGTCAAGCTTATCAAGAATCGGGAGCATTTCCTCTGTTGTCATTCTTGTAGCAATAAGTGACTGATGTGCGTCACGCAGGGCAGTTTCGGTAACTCTAATTTTCTTTGCCATTTCGGACATCCCTTTCGTCAGTTATTAGTTAAGAGTAACAAGTGTTTTACCTGAATCTACAGACTCACCCTTAGCAACATCAACAGTTGCAACTACGCCGTCCTGAGGAGCCTTTACAGGAGTTTCCATCTTCATAGCCTCAATAAATACGAGGTCGTCACCGGCTTTAACTGACTGACCGGCTGAAACAACAACATTAACAACTGTACCCGGCATAGGAGCTGATACTACTACTGAACCTGCTGCGCCTGCAGGAGCTGCCGGCTTTGCTGCAGGTGCGGGTGCTGCTGCCGGAGCAGGAGCTGCTGCAACAGGAGCTGAAGAACCGCCGAGCTCTTCAACCTGAACATCGTATGCTGTACCGTTTACTGTAATTCTTAAATTTTTCATTTTAAATATCCCCTTTATTTAAACAAACATATTTATCAGATTGTTGAATGTTTCTTAGCAACTGTAGGAACTCTCTTGCCTGCAAGCATATCAAGAGCGGAAATAAGAGTTTTTCTTAAATCCTGCTGTTCAACAATACCGTCAACATAGCCGTTCTGTGCTGCGTTGAAAGCAGAGAGATTTTCTGCCGCAAACTTTTCGGCAACTGCCTTCTGCTCTGCAACAGGAACATTCATAGCGTCAGCTGCAAGAATAAATGCCGCAGCCTCAACATTTACAGGAGAAATAACAGCCTGCGGAAGTGCGTAAACCATATCTGCGTTTGCGCCTGTACCTGCAAGTGCAATGTAACCTGAACCGACAGCCTGACCGTAAACTACGGAAATCTTAACTGTAGTAGCCTCTGCATAAGCCGATGCTGCCTTTGCGGCTGACTTAATTGATTCAAAGCCCTTACAGTCAACAAATGTAAGTATCGGAAGTGAGAAAGCGTCGCAGAAACGAACAAATTTTGCAATCTTTGTTGTTGCGGAACATGAAAGCACACCGCCGTTTGTCTTTACAATACCAACTACCGAACCGCCAAGACGGGCAAGTCTGACTTTAGCGTCTTTGCCGTAGTTGTCAAAAAGTTTATAAACACTGCCGCCGTCAACAGTTGAACCTACGATGCAGTCGCAGTCTGCAGGCTCTTCCTCAAATGACTCCGGAGCAGTATTGAGATTGTTAGACGGAAGATAAAGAACAAGCTCTTTAGCCTTAGCTACAGCCTCAGCAGAATCCTTTGCAACAACAGAAGCAATACCGTGCTCTGCGTTGTACTCCGCACTTGCATTCTTGCCTGTAACATCAAGAGAAAGCTGTGCCTTTTCACTCATAATAACAAAATCCGCACTTGCTGCGTTAAGAGCGTTTGTACCAAGGCAAGTTCCGAGAACTACCGAAATCTGCGGAACCGCACCCGAAACCGCAGCAGCGCTGTTAAGAACCTGACCGCAGCCTGCAAGAAGCTCATTACCCTGCATAAGTCTGCCGCCGACACTGTCGTAAAAACCTACAACAGGAGCGCCTGTTTTAAGTGCAAGATCATAAATCTTTTTAAGCTTTGCAGCCTGTGCCTTACTCATAGCACCGCCGCAAATGTCGCTGTTCTGTGCGAAAGCGTAAACAGGCATACCCTCAACTGTACCAAAGCCTGCAACAACCTCTGCAAAACCTTCGCCGGACTTTGCAAAAGCATCAATTTCAGTAAAGCTGTCTGCATCAAAAAATTCTGTTATTGTTTTATAAGCAGAAGTAGATGCGATTTCAGCCTTTGCCTGATTGATTTTTTCAATACTCATCTTAAACATCCTCCAATACAATGTATTGAATATGCCGACAAATAGCATAAGTCGGCATACTAATTTACCACATATATCATTATATCCTAATATTTATCAAACTACAAGGAAAAAGCAAAGCTATTTTTAAAATTTGAATATTTACAACAATGATTTTGCACAAACATTCTGATTTACTGTGCATTTTAACTTGTGATTTTATTTGATTTTTTGCCCCAAAAGTTAAGTTTTTAAGACTTTGGATTAAATAAGCTGTTTTCCGTTTACAAACGGGTTTGAAAGCAGTTTTTTTACCTCAACTTCGGTAAGGTCACGCCAATCGCCCTGTTTCAGCATACCCATTTTTACGCCGCCGATTTGTATTCTTTTAAGTCTTGCAACCTCAAGACCCACAGCCTCGCACATACGGCGGATTTCACGGTTCTTGCCCTCATGAAGTATCATTTCGAGTACAACTCTGCCCGGTTCCTGATGAAGTACATGCACCATTGCAGGGGCTGTCTTTACTCCGTCAAGCTCAATACCGGTTTCAAGCTTAACAAGCTGATCTTCGTCAATAGACGGACGGACTGTTACTCTGTAAATTTTATAAACGCTGTTCTTCGGGTGCATAATTTTGTTTGCCAGCTCACCGTCATTTGTGAGAATGAGCATTCCCTCCGAATCTTTGTCAAGTCTGCCGATAGGGTAAACTCTTGTGCCCACATTTTCCACAAGTTGAGCAACGCATTTTCTGCCTCTGTCATCGCTCATTGTAGTAATAAATCCTCTCGGTTTATTGAGCATAATATAGCGGTAAGACGGCTTTGCATTGGTAAGCACACGCTTACCGTTTACAAATACCTTATCTGTCGGTCTTACCTTGTCGCCGAGTTGAGCGGTTTTGCCGTTCACTTTTACATGACCGTCAATAATCATCTGCTCTGCTTTTCTTCTTGATGCGATACCGCATTGTGATAATAACTTTTGAAGTCTTATTGGTTCATTCTTTGCCATATGTAAAAAAATCCTTTATCTTAGTCCAAATACTTTTGTTTTTATTCTGCGTATTGCTGTATTCAACAGCGGTTAAATTTGTACTTGCAAGCGTTTTGCCGTCAAGCGTGTATACTATTCTGCCTACAATATCTCCGTCTTTAACAGGTGCATACAAGAAATTATCAGCATATGCGGTTCGTACAACATTGCTTTTCTTGTCAAAAGGCACTACAACATTTTTGCCCTTTGTACCCGTAACACCGATGCTCTCGTCATCACCGCCCGCACACGGAATTTCAAGGTAATAATCGGAATCATCGCACTCAACACAGGCAAGTTTGGAAAAGCCGTAATTATAAAGAGCTATGTGGTCATTCCAATCGTTTCTGTCATTGAGTGTAACGCAAACAAATGTAAGTCCGTCCTTTTTTGCGGAAGAAACCAAACATCTGCCTGACGCCATTGTGTAGCCTGTTTTTCCGCCCGTACAATACTCATACATAGAGAGCAGACGGTTATGGTTTGTATAGGTTGTTCTCTTTGACTGCGGTTCGCTGAATTCTACCGTAACGCTTTTTTGCGAAGTCAGTTTTGCAAAACTTTCGTTTTCAAGCGCATAGCTCATAAGCAAAGCCATATCGTAAGCCGTAGAATAATGATTTTCGTCATCAAGTCCGCTCGGTGTAACAAAATGTGTGTTTTTCATTCCTATTACAGCCGCCCGATTGTTCATAAGCTCGGAAAATTTTTCTGCACTGCCCGCAATAGAAATTGCCGCCGCATTTGCTGCGTCATTTCCCGATGCCATCATCATTCCTGCCGCTAAATCACTGAGTTTAACCTTCTCCCCCACTTTAAGGTACATCGAACTGCCCTCGGCTGTCATATCCTTGGTAAAAGCAACAACCTTGTCGGCAGAATCGGCATACTCAAGCGTAATGAGTGAAGTCATCAGCTTTGTGGTACTTGCAGGTTTCATTTTTTTATTTTCATTTACAGAAAAATACACTTTCCCGTCATCAACACAATAAAGCACGCAAGCCTGTGCATTTACTGCCGGCTTGTCGGTTTCCTGCGCAAATGCCGTAATCTGTGCGGTTTGCGTTAATGTCACCACAACTACAACTATAACGGAAAGTATTTTTTTCATAAGCTCGCCTCCGAACTAATTTTATGCGAAGGCTTTGCCATAAATTACACCATATCTATATCGTCCTGTGTTATTTCCGAGAAATCATCGGCATCTTTCTTCTTGCTGAACATTCCCTTTACTTTTTGAAGAACATCCGGGATCATACCCACAATGCCCTCTGCGGTACTGCCGTTGTTGTCAACGGAAACAAGTCTTACTTCTCCCTGATAAACAGTTAAAAATGCAACAGGCTGAATTGTAACGCCTGCGCCGCTGCCGCCGCCAAAGCAATCTTTATTTTCTTTTTTGGTAGGAAGATCCGAGCCGCCTGCCGCAAAACCGTAGGTTACCTTTGAAACAGGAATAATGAGTGTACCGTCGGGAGCGGTAATCGGCTCGCCGACAATAGTATTTACATCTACCATTTCCTTAATTTTGTTCATAGTAGTGTCCATAAGATTTCCGATAGGATGTTCCATAGTAATTCTCCTTTGTATTGAATAATCGTCATAACTGCACAAACAGATATGCGATAAATATCGTTAATTGTCTTTTATATTTTTAAGCTCCATAAGCATTTTTAATGCCTTAAAGCCGTGTTTTAATACTATTTTAACAAGATGTGCTATTCTTGTTTTAAATATCGCAAAAAACTCAATCTTGGTTTCCGCACCCTCCGTAAAGTCGGGAAGAATATCCACACCGTAATGCGTATATTTCATTGAACTTATAACCGCACTTGTCAGCGGATAGACAACCGAGCAAACCTTGCCGTAATTTATAGCCGTATCGGCAGCGTCTTTTCCTCCGACTTTTATGCTTAGCGCAAAGCTTTTGATTATTATGTGTGCAAAAAAGTCTTTTAATACACCTGCGGTAAGCTCTGTAATCCTTGTAAAAAGATTTACAATCCCCGAAAGTCCCAACTCTTTTAAGAAATTATCATTAGGTTTTTCCTCTTTTTTAGGAGCAGGCTTTTGCGGTTGTTCGGTTTTTTTCTTCTTTTTGGGTTTCTTTTTCTTTGGCACAGGCGGATAAAGAATAATCTTTACAAAGCCTATGCGAAGTCTGCAAAAGAATTGTTTTTTATATTGAACGCAGACCTTTATGGGAATAGCAAGAATTATTGCAAAAAACAAAACTATCCCCAGCAGTATATACAGCCAGAGCAAGGCAAAACCTCCTCCGAGTTTAGTTTATCATTTTAAAAGCAATTTTACTTAATCTTACTGATTTAATATAAATACTGCCTACTTTTTCGCCTTTGGCATCGGTAATTCGTCATACATTGCATTGAATAAACCTGTCAAAAAATCTTTATTATCAACTTCATCCACCAAAAGCATTTCCTTTGCTCCCTCATACGGCAGCTCATATACAGCTGTCGGAATATATTGGATTGCGGATTTTACAGGCTTTACAAGTAATCTGTCATCATATATTCCGCCTATTATTTTACCACGATAGTAAATAATAAATTCACCCATCATAGCACGATAAGTAATTTCTTCCAAATCGGAGAGTTGTCCTAAAACAAACTGCAAATATTCCTTGCTTGACGCCATAACCTGCATACACCTCAATTTAATGCCAGTCAGACAAATCCAAAACTCTGCAAACCATATAATGTATTGGTTTTCCGTTGTCAGCCGGCTTTTTATGATGCGGATTATACCATGGCTTAAGATTTTCGTTTTTAGATAATTCAATAGCTACTCTGAGAGCCTCATCGAAATTTTCTGTCAAGCCATCGTCACCAAAAGGGATACACTCTCCATTTGAGTTTACAACACCATTAATTCTTTCTTCATTTGAATTAATAACACTATACAGTTTACTGTCTTTAAATTTAAATTCTTCACGATCTAAGCTAAGCAAAATCCCCTCGAATAAAATATCTTCATTAGGTTTTTTATTAACCCAAACAACCTTGCCGTACTCAAGCTGAACCAATTTTTCTTCCAAATGAATAACATCATATAACAGCGGAATTTTATCGGTATATTCATTATACGGCCATGATTTATGCAATTCCTCATATGTTCCGCATCGTGTAAAGCCTTTGTTGCTTGTTATAAAAAATGTAAAGTCGTCTGATTTTGAAAATAAATAATTATTTTCATGTTCCGGAAAGTCAAACATTTATATCCCCCTGTTTATAGTTAGTTATTTGTCACTTTGTTCTATTTCATTAGAATTATTCTCAGGCTGTTCCTTTTCGGATTCTTCTTCCGAATTTGCGTTTTTGTCACTTTCGGGAAGCGGAGGGAGATTTTCTATGCTTTCAAGATTAAAACATCTTAAAAAGTTCTCGGTTGTTCCGTAAAGCAACGGTCTGCCCGGAAGTTCAAGTCTGCCTTTTTCCTCTACAAGTCCCTTTGTGGTAAGACTGCCGAGAACACCGCTGCAATCTACGCCTCTGACCTGTTCCACAAAAGCCTTTGTAACAGGCTGATTGTATGCAACAACGGCAAGCACCTCAAGCGCCGCCTGCGAAAGCGGAGTATTTCTGCGCAAGTCCATAACTTTACGGATTTCGGGAGCAAATTTTTTAGCCGATACCATTTGGTAGGATTTATTCAGCTTAATTATTCTTATGCCCCTCTCCTGCTTTTCGTAATCATCCATAAGCTCTAAAATTAATTTTTCGGCCTGTGATGGTTTCATTTCTATTGCCTGTGCTATTTTGTCAGGCTCTGCCGGCGAACCGTTTGCAAACAGTATTGCCTCGACTGCCGCTTTTTTATCATACATTTTTGTTCTCCTTGTTATCTATCATATAAACGATTGCGTGGTCGCCGTCACCGTCAACTCTAACACGCTTGCCTTTTACAAGTTCCAGTGTAGCAAGAAAAGTCGCTACAAGTTCGCTCTTTTCTTCGCAGGCGTCAAAAAGTTCTTGATACTCTATTCTTCTGCCTTTCCACAGCTTACGCATTACATGAATAATTCGGCTGCTTACAGACACAAACTTTCGTGCCACAATTACGCTGAATGCCGATTCCGGCGGCGGAAGTTTACGCTTTCCTCTTCCGACTGCACTTACATATGCCCTTGCTATATCCTCGCTCGGATGAATACGGTTATATGTGAGATCATATTCAACAGGCGACTCCTCTCTGTAAAAGCTGTCGTAATCGTAAATCTCGCTGAATTTCTTGGCTATCTGACGGCAGATTGCATATTCAATAAGCTGTCCCGTGAGTTCTTTCTTAAGTTCTTCAACTTCTTCTTCATACTTAGGGAGCAACATTACTGACTTTATATAAACAAGTCTTGACGCCATTGTTAGAAATTCCGACTCAATGTCAAGCTGATTTTCCTGCATAACCTTAATTTGCTCAAGGTACTGTTCAATAAGCTCGGCTATCGGTATATCATAAATATCTATTTTGTTTTTTGAAATCAGGGTAAGCAATAAATCAAGCGGACCTTCAAATGCCTCCAACCTGTATTGCAACGGCTGTGAATCCATAGCTCTACCTCTTAAAATAATTCTGCAAAAAATCTGACAGGGCTCAATGCCATATCGCTTAAGAAATTCAAAATTCCGTTTGTGGCAAAACCAAGCACCGTACTAAGACCGCCCGTAAAGATTAAAAAGATAAGTGCCAAAGAGAAAATAGTTTCATACTTTGTCATAAATGCAATTGCCTTATAAGGCAAGAATGCAAATAAAATCTTTGAACCGTCAAGCGGTGGAATCGGAATAAAGTTAAACACCGCAAGACTGACATTACAAGATGCATAAAAAACAAAAAAACTTCTTATCATAAGTCCTATGTCATTCAAATAAAAGAATGACGGGAACGCAAAAGCTAAAATATAATAAATAACCAAACCTACATATGCCGCAAGAAGATTTGCCACAGGGCCTGCAAGAGCGCAAAGCGCCATACCCAGCTTTGGCTTTTTAAAGTTATTGGGATTGATAGGTACAGGCTTTGCCCAACCGAAGCCGACAAATATCATTGCAAGCGCACCTACCATATCAATATGGCTTATAGGATTAAGAGTTAATCTGCCACGGCTTTTTGCCTCTTTGTCGCCGAGTAAATACGCAACAAAAGCGTGCGCCCACTCGTGAAACGGCAAAATTAAAAATATAATAAGTAAAACTGCTACCAGATAGGCTACAACATCGTAAAAATTAAACGAGCCTGAAAAAATCTGTTGTAACATAATTATCCTCCAAAATTTTATTTAGCAATTGATTTTGTTTTTAAAGACATTAATTTTCCACAAAACAAGCAAAAGCAAAAGAACAGCCATTTAAGCGATATTTCAGAGCAAAATTTATCTATCGCAAAGATAAAAATCACACCTAAGCTATATATAATTACTATTATATAATAAAGCAAATAAAAAAACAAGAAAAGAAATTTTAAAAAAACACTTGCATTTTTGTTCGTTTTCTGTTATTATAACAAAGTTAGATGTGAAAAATGATTTTTAAGGAGGTGCAGACGCATGGCAAAATGTGATTTCTGCGGTAAGGATGTAAAGTTCGGCATCAAGGTATCTCACTCACACAGACGTTCCAACAGAACTTGGAAGCCTAATGTACAGCGTGTAAAGGCTATTGTTGATGGCTCTCCAAAGCGTGTATATGCTTGCACCCGTTGCTTACGTTCAGGTAAGGTTACCAGAGCAAACTAATACAGACAAGTCGAAAATCAATGCCGTTCTGCAATCAGAACGGCATTTTTCGTTGTGTTATGCTTAGTTTTTAGGCTATCAATTAAAAAGTTGGGAGAATTATAGTTTATCAGAATATATCTGCAAAGTATTTTTCTAAACCACAACTTAACAGTTACACAGACAAAGCCTTGCTTTCTCAGATTGAAAGCAAGGCTTTTTTTGCTTATAGAGATTACTTATCACAATCATCAACAGAGTTTTGTTCTGTCAATATCTCTAATATCTATTCTCTTTATTTTACCGCTGATAGTCTTTGGCATTTCGTCAATAAATTCAATATGCTGAATATGCTTATATGATGCAACCTTTGAATTTACAAAGTGCTTTATATCCTGCATAAGCTCTTTGCTTTTATCAAATCCTTTGGCAAGGTGGATTGTCGCCTTAATCGCCTGACCTCTTGCTTTATCGGGAATGCCCGTTACCGCACATTCCATAACGGCAGGATGCTCCATAAGCACATTCTCTATTTCAAACGGGCCTACTCTGTAACCTCTTGTTTTAATAAGGTCATCAATTCTGCCCACATACCAATAATAGCCGTCATCATCCATATAAGCAGTATCACCTGTATGATATATGCCGTATTTCCACACATTTGCGTACAAATCTTCATTTCCGCAATAACCCATAAATATGCCGTGTTGATTTTCTGACGGAATTACAACGATTTCTCCGACTTCATTTGCAGGCAGTCTGTTACCCTCATTGTCGGCAATCATAATATTATAAAGGGGTGTAGGCTTGCCGAGTGAACCGATTTTAGCCGTACTTCCGACCAAATTACCGAGCATTAATACAGATTCGGTCTGTCCGAATCCCTCCATAATCTGCAATCCTGTTTGCTTATGTACCTGCTCAAACACTTCCGGATTAAGTGCCTCACCTGCTGTTGTAATGTGCTCAAGGTGTGACAAATCGAATTTCTTCATATCTTTTTTGATAAAATATCTGTAAACCGTAGGAGGTGCACAAAAAGAAGTTACCTTAAAATCTTCAATCACCTTTAAAAGTTTTTCAGGTGAAAAAATATCAAAGTCATACACCATAACTCCGCAACCGCAGAGCCACTGACCGTAAATTTTACCCCATGATGCTTTACCCCAGCCTGTTTCCGCTACCGTAAGGTGAAGCCCGTTTTCCTTGACATTCTGCCAAAATTTTGCGGTCACAATATGCGCTAAAGTATAGGTATGATTGTGCATTACCGCTTTTGGATAACCCGTTGTGCCTGATGTAAAATAAATCAGCATCGGCTCTTTTGCTTTCGTCTGTACTCTTTCAAGGTTTTCGTCAGCATTTTCAATTTCCTTTGTAAGGTTAATGCTGCCCTCAACATCTCTGCGAACCACAAATACTTTTTCAAGTTGAGATTTTACTGTCTTTGCCTGCACCAAAGTTTCGGCTGTAACATCGTCAGGAGTTGAAACTGCGAATTTAATATTAGCAGTTTCAATACGGTAGGTAATATCATCAAGGGTAAGCATATTTGTTGCGGGAATAACAACCGCACCGAGTTTATGCAAAGCAGGCACAATGTACCAATACTCGTAATTTCTCTTTAAAATCACAAGTACCTTATCACCTTTTTTTACTCCGTTATTTCTTAATGCGTTAGCCGCTTTATTGCTCAAAGTTGCAATATCAGAAAAAGTAAATGTCTTTCTTTCATTATGAACATTTGTCCACTGAACAGCAATATCGTTTGGTGCGCACTTTGCCATTTCATCTACAACATCATAACCGAAATTGTAATTATCGGGATACTTTAATTCAAATTTTTCAAGCACACCGTTTTTATCAAGTGTATAGTCACAAAAATTCTTAAATAACTGCATAATTATCTCCTAAATATTAAATACTAAGATAATAATTACAGCGATAAATTGCCATAATTAATAAAATTAAATTTTCAACTATTACTAATCAGTACATACAACAGGTCAATCGTCACCAACCTGCAAGAATATTTTGATTATGTTTTTATTATAAACAATTCCCCCAATAAATACAACACTCCGCATAATGCGAATTATAATATTTTTGCATTATGTTATGCAGTTTCTGCATAAACAATTTTAAAAAATTGGAGCTGTTTTTTTTACAGCTCCATAAAGTTTAAGTATAATTATTTATTGAAGATTGACATAATGTCATAGAAAGTATCGTCATCATCGTCTGTAACATCTTTCTTTGACTTTTCAGCAGGTGCGGAAGTTGGTTTTTTCTCCTCTGTAAGGAAACTGTCCTCAACTTTTTTCTTAGCAACCTGACTGTCGGCATTAAAACCTGTAGCAATAACAGTTACGCTGATTGCGTCTTCCATCTTATCGTCAATAACAGCACCCCAAATGATGTTAGCGTCTTCAGATACCTTATCTTTAATCATTGTGGATGCAGCGTCAATATCATCAAGGCTTACATCTGCAGAAGCTGTAATATTAATGATAAGACCCTTAGCGCCGTCAATTGAAGTTTCGAGAAGTGGGCTTGAAATAGCCATATCAGCAGCAACAGTAGCTTTATCCTTGCCTGTAGCACTGCCCATACCCATATGAGCATAGCCTGCATCTTTCATTACAGATGTAACATCCGCAAAGTCAAGGTTCACAAGACCTGGGAGAAGGATAAGGTCAGAAATACTCTGAACACCCTGTCTTAAAACATCATCTGCAATAGCAAATGCATTCTGAAGTGTGATGCTTGTTTCTGAAACATATTTTAATCTTTCGTTAGGAACAATGATAAGTGAATCAACACAAGCTGAAAGCTCAGCAATACCCTGCTCTGCCTGTGTCATTCTTCTCTTGCCCTCAAATGCGAAAGGCTTTGTTACAACACCTACTGTAAGGATACCCATATCCTTGGCAATCTTAGCTACAACAGGAGCTGCACCTGTACCTGTGCCGCCGCCCATACCGGCAGTAACAAATACCATATCTGTATCCTTAAGGAGAGCTGCAATTTCGTCATTGCTTTCTTCAGCTGCGCTCTTACCAATGTCAGGCTTAGAACCGGCACCCTTACCCTTTGTAAGCTTTTCGCCGATTTGTACTTTCTGTGAAGCTTTTGAAAGTCTGAGAACATGTTCATCTGTATTTACAGCAATAAATTCTACATTCTTAACTCCCATATCAACCATGCGGTTTACAGCGTTACCGCCGCCGCCGCCAACACCGATTACTTTAATTTTAGGCATATACTCATTTTCCAATTCAAGTTCAAAAGCCATTTAAACATCCTCCTTGTTATCTATGTTCATCCCGTCTATAAATCATAATATCACATTTAAGGCGATTATAATTCATATATTAACACACTTTTGTAAAAATATCAATGCTTTTGCGTGTTTTTTTTAATTTGCTGATTCCATTTTATGCCTATTTGTTTACACAAATATATTTTTCTCTAAAATGCTTTTTATTATGTCAAATATTTACATATAAGAATTATAAATACGAATTATTCGGGTCATCATACTGTGTCGAATAATCTTCTGACGGTTCGCCGCTGTTGTATCCGTCACTGCCGTCAGAATAGCTGTCGGAGCTGTTGTCTGAACCGTTCGAGCCTGACGAATTAAGCGAGCCATATACATCGGCATATCCGTCACCGTCGGTATCAAAACATTCTGCAATACCGTCGCCGTCAGTATCAAAAGCAACAATACCGTTTCCGATATCTGTGCCGGTTGCAGGAATACTGCCTACATAATTGCCGTTGCTGTTAGTGGCAAGTGTAGCAGGCGGTGTTGTTACAGCAGGAGAAGTATTGTCAGCAGCCTGTGACGCAATTGTAGTACCGACAGGCGCAGTAGTAACCGCTATTGTTTCGTTAGGATTAAATCTTGATGTCTTTGTCGTACTGCAAGAAGAAACATCAAGAGTACCGTAAATTGCACCTGTTTTGTTAGGGTCAAGCTTTTCGGTTATTATCGCCATTGCCGTTCTGATTTTGTAATCAATATCTTCCGGCAAACCGATAATAACAGCTATTCTGTTGTCATAAACAAGCTCTATATTCGCTGTATTTGTAACATCAATACCCGTTATTCCTTTAAATTCATTTTTGCTTAACGAGTCGGAAATTTCTTCAAGAATTACAGGCACATTTTCATCGCTGTATGATACATATTCGCCGACTGTTGTATTTTTAAGTGAACTGCTTGAAAGCACGGGGTAGTTTGACGAATTGTCAGCCATAACATCAAGTATTCTGCCTTTTGAACTGATAAGCAGGAATTTTCCGTCATTTATAATAACATAAGACGGAACAGCGTCTGTTATGGTTATTTTTATTGTATCGGGCACTACAAAATCAACTTTTGCAGATTCGACATAAGGCAGTTTCTCTGCAATTTTATCGGGTGTTGCAGTCATTTTACCTACAAAAATATTACTCTGCAAAGCTACATTTGCATACGAAAGTATTTGATCTTCGCTGTAAAAGCTGTTTCCCTCTACCTCAATTTTTTCGGTTTTAAAAAGAACTGTAAGCGACAAAATTACGCCGATTAAAAGCACCACGCCGCAGGTAATTGCCGACGCCATAATTCGGCGTTTTTTAATTTGATTTGAAGTCATAGGCTTTTTAAGGCGCTTAACTTTTTCATTTTCCTGCTCGTGAATACTTTGGGCAACTCTTTGCTGCTTTTGGCGCTCACCGAATTCATCTATATAAAAACCGTCATCATAAGCCCTTGGCTTGAGATTTTTGATTTTCTTTTCACTTTTTCTTATAAAGCGTTCTTCCTGACTGAGATCATCTCTCTGCTTTTTCATCTGTTCATTGAGTTTTTGCTCAATTTTGCTGTGAGATTTGTTCTCTGCCTTTTTTTCGGATTTTGTATTATTTTTTGTTGCTTTTGCCTTTTGTGCATTGTAATTTTTCTTTGACGGTGCGGTTTTCGGCTTTTTGTTTTCGCCTTGTTTTTTAGGCTCATTCTGCTTTTTGGCACTGTCTTTATTTTCCTGTTTAGCGGAGGATTTTACTGCCTTTTCCCTGTTTTTTCGGTACTTTTGTGCCTCTTTGGCAGCCTGCTTTCGCTGCTTTCCGATTTTTCTGCGTTCTTCCGCCGAAAGCTCCTTCCTCTTATCTTCTGCCATATTATCCTCCTTACAAATATACCCATCCTAAAGCTTTGATATACTCGCACCCAAAGAACCGAGCATAAGCTCTATATTTTCATATCCTCTTTCCAAATACTCCGAATTACCTATATCGGTAACACCGTCTGCCGAAAGTGCGGCAATTACCAGTGCCGCTCCTCCACGCAAATCGGGCGCATCAACTTTTGCTCCGTACAGTGACCGCACACCCTCTACAACAGCAACCTTTCCTTCTGTTTTTATCTTTGCACCCATTCTGGAAAGTTCGCCTGTATGTCGGTATCTGTTTTCAAAAATATTTTCGACAAACACGGTAGTTCCTTCCGCTATGCTTGCAACTGCCATAAGAGGTGCTTGAGCATCGGTAGGAAAACCGGGATACGGCATTGTACGAATAGTTCTGATAGCCGAAAGTTTTTGCGGTGCGGATATCGTAAGATTTCCGCCGCTTGAGCGTATCTTGCAGCCTGCCTCCTCAAGAACGGGAATAACTGTTCCGAGGTGACTCTGCACAATTCCTTTCAGCGTAATTTTTGATTGAGTAACAGCCGCGGCAGACATAAGAGTTGCCGCAACTATTCTGTCGGGAATAATTGTGTGTTGAGTGCTGTTAAGCGACGAAACACCGTCTATCACAACAACTCCCTCGCCTGCGCCGCTGATTTTTGCTCCGCAACTGTTGAGATAATCTGCAAGGTCGCAAATTTCAGGTTCGCAAGCGGCATTTATAATTGTAGTTGTACCGTCAGCGGTACTTGCGGCTATCATAATATCTTCGGTTGCACCTACGCTCGGAAACGAAAGAGCTATTTTTGTGCCTTTCAGCCCCTTTGGTGCAGTACAATCTATTACGCCATGTTTTTCTACAATTTCCGCACCCATTTGTATGAGTGCGTTCAGGTGCATATCTATAGGACGAGGTCCAAGCTCGCATCCGCCGGGGAGCGAAAGTTTGACCGCACCCGTCCGTGCAAGAACAGCACCTAAAAAAATAATTGAACTTCTTGTTTTTCTCATCAGAACATCAGGAATGTCATTTCTGCACAATCCGTCAGCGGTAATGAGCATAGTAGTATGAAATCGCTTTACATTACAGCCGAGATAGCGAAGAATCTGCGAGGATGCCTCAATATCCGAGAGAGCGGGACAATTGAAAAGCACATTCTCGCCCTTTGTCAGAACCGAAGCCGCAATAATCGGCAAGGCGCTGTTTTTTGCACCCTGAACATTAACTTCACCGCTGAGCTTTTCCCGTCCCGTAACAAGAAGTCTTGACACAATAACACCCTCCTACATAAAATACCTTTACATTCTATGTATCAGATGCAAAATGTGTTACACAAGACCAAGCACACCTTTTATAACGGAGTAAATTCTCTCATTAGCGTCTGTTATAGCGGTTTTTCTTGCATTTTTTGCATATTCGGCAAGTTTTTCGGGATTTGAAAGCATATTGTCTGCCTTTTGCATAAGCAATCTGCCTGTAAGATCCTTTTCTTCAATAATATCGGCAGCACCTGCATTAACAAGCGCCATAGCATTGTGATACTGATGATTTTCCGCAACATTCGGTGACGGAATAAGAATTGCGGGTTTGCCGAGTGCCTGAATTTCGCTAAGTGTAATAGCACCTGCACGGCAGATTACCAAATCCGCAGCCGCCATACAAACATCCATATCATTAATAAACTCTCTTATATCGAGATTGTCAGCTTTTTCAAGGTCACAGCCCTTTTCTTTCAAAAGGTCGGGGAACCATTTTCCGTATTTGCCGTAAGCGTGAATATGTTGATATCTTCCGTCTATTCCGCTCCTTGCAATTAAATCGGCTACACCCTCGTTAATTTTTCTTGCACCAAGACTGCCGCCGAATGAAAGCACTACAGGTCTTTCGTCAACACCAAGCTTTGCCCGTGCCTCTTCCCTGTTTGCAGTAAGGATTTTACTTCTTACAGGGTTACCCGTAACGGCAAAATCTGCCTTTTTATCAAAATGCTTTTTAGCGTCGGGCACTGCAAGCATTACCTTGTCAACTTCTTTTGCGAGCATTTTGTTTGTAATTCCCGGATAAGCATTCTGCTCGTGAATAACGGTTTTTACACCGAGCTTTGCGGCAGCTCTGATAACCGGGCCTGAAACATATCCGCCTGTACCGATGCAAATATCAGGTTTAAATTCTTTTATAATTTTCTTTGCGTCAATAGAAGAAGTGATTGTTCTTTTTACAGTTTTTACATTGTCAACCAAGCCTTTCGGTGAAAGCTTACGGTTAAAACCGCTGATAACAATGAATTTCATATTATATCCTGCCTGCGGAACAAGGGTTTCTTCCATACCGCCCTTGTTGCCCACAAAAAGAAATTCCGTATCGGGTTTCTTCTGCTTTATAAATCCTGCGATGGCAAGAGCAGGGTTTATATGTCCTGCCGTGCCTCCTCCTGCAAGTAAAACTCTCATTTATATACCTCCAAACACTTACTGCTTTTCGATGTTTGCCGTTCTTGAAACCGAAAGCACAAGTCCCATCTGCGCAAGCAGCATAATAAGCGAACTGCCGCCGTAACTGAAGAACGGCAAGCTGATACCTGTATTAGGCAGCCAGTCGGTAATTACAAGAATATTAAGTATTACCTGCAAACCGATCTGTGAAGTAAGACCTATACCCAAAAGTTTTCCGAAATTATCTTTTGAACGAAGTGAAAGTGTAATTCCTCTCCATACAAGAAGTGCAAATATAAGAAGTATGAGGACTGCACCCACAAGTCCGAGTTCCTCAACTACAATAGCAAAAATAAAGTCGTTCTGCGGTTCAGGCAAATAAAGGAATTTCTGCCTTGACTGACCGAGTCCGAGACCCCAAAGTCCGCCGGAACCGATTGCGTAAAGTGAGTTTCTTGTCTGCCATGTTTTCTGCCACATATCTTCGGTTGTGTATTCAAGCGACTGTCCCCAACCGTCCATACGGCTCATAGCATATGTAAGTCCGCCTGTCATAGCAAGCACAATTACCACTGCGCCAAGAATAATACCGCCTATTGCAAGGTATCTTGTTTTCATACCGCCAATGTAAAGCATAAGAATGGTAAGCATTGCAATAATAACGATACCCGAGTAGTGAGGCTCAAGGATAAGTAACATTGCAGTCGTACCGAATACTATAATACCGGGGAGTATGCTGAATTTCGGCAACTGCATTTTATCATAATGCTTACTGCACCAATGAGCAAAGAAAAGTATGGTAGAAAACTTTGCAATCTCTGACGGCTGAATATTAAAAGGACCTAAAGGAATCCAGCGGTGTACGTTTGCTTCGCCTGACGGCACGATAAGTACAATTATCAAAGCAAGGTATGAAATGCCCATAATAAGCGGAACAAATCTGTGCAGCTTATTATAGTTAAAAAACGAAATACCAAACATACACACTACGCCGATAGCGGCAAAAATCAACTGTCTTACAAGGTAGTAGTAGCTGTTGCCAAGACTATAGTAAGCAACCGGGTAACTTGCCGAAAACATCATAATCAAGCCTATTGTAAGCAACACAAGAATAATAATGCAGAACGGCAAATCTATACCCATACCCGTTGTAATCCAACCCGGCTTTTTTCTGCGCTTTTTACCTGTAGAATTTGCGGAATTCTTTTTATGAGCGTTAAAGAATTTCTCTTTCTTAGCCTGCTCTGCTTCAAGATATTTCTCGTCATATATTCTGTTTATATCAGCCTTGAGTATCATATTCAGATACGGAGCCATTCGCAAAACCTCCCGTCGGTCTGAAAAAATAAATTAAGCAACTACACCAAAGTAAACAATCAACGCAGAAATCACGCCGAATATTGCTGTTACAATGCTGAATACGCTTACTATCTTAACCTCGCTCCAGCCACACATCTCAAAATGATGGTGAATAGGGCTCATCTTAAATAATCTTTTGCCGTGGGTAGCCTTAAAGTAGCTAACCTGTAAAATAACAGAGAACATCTCACAAAGGTAAACAATACCTATCGGAAGAAGAAGTATAGGCATATCAACAGCAAAAGCTATTGCACATACAAGTCCGCCGAGGAAAAGTGAACCCGTATCGCCCATAAATACCTTTGCAGGGTGGAAGTTCCAAACAAGGAAACCAAGGCAAGCACCTGCCGATGCCGCACTCCACGCTGTTACACCGAGAGCGCTCATCATACATGCTATTACCATAAAGCTTATACATACAAAAAATGTAATTGAACCGTCAAGACCGTCTACGCCGTCGGTAAGATTTACCGCATTGACAATGCCGACAATTACAATTGCCGAAATAATGTAGTAGAAAAATCCGAGGTCAACTCTTCCCACAAAAGGAATTGTTGTTGCTGTGCCGCAGCCTGCAACTGCAAGAATAATAATATAAACAATAGCGGCGGCAAACTGTAAAATAAGTTTTTGCTTTGCTGTCAAACCTAAATTACGCTTTTTTACTACCTTGGTGTAGTCATCAATGAAACCGATAGCACCGTTTGCAAGGGCAAGAAAAAGTCCCGCAAATATCATTACGGTTTCTTTATTAATATCCGCAAAATAAAGGTTTATGAAATTCTTACCGATGCACATATATACAATTGTGCTTATTAATGTAACGGCTGTAATAGCTATAATAAACATAAAGCCGCCCATAATCGGAGTACCCTGTTTTTTCTTATGCCACTTAGGGCCGTCTTCAAGAATAGTCTGACCAAAGTGAAGTTTGCGAAGCATTGGAATTAAAAATGCACCCGCAACCGCAGAAATAATAAATGCAACGAGAGCCGCCACAAAAGTCCAGATTCCATATACCATTAATTATCGTTCCTTTCATACGGGCAAAGGGCTTGAATAATCAAAGCCCTGCCCAATGGTTATTTAACATTGCAGTCCCCTCTGAACCGCAAATTTTAATCGTTCACACTCACCGAAGAACTAAAGGTTACTGTAATCAACGATCCTTCACTAACCATAGTACCCTCTGCTATATCCTGTGATGTACTTACTACACTGCCGGAAGCCGCACCCACAAGGCTTACATTAAGTCCGTATGCACTTGCAACTGCATTTACCTCCGAAACCGAGTAACCGACAAGATTCGGTACAGTCACCTTTTCTGCCGTACTTGCCTCATCCGTATAAAGTACAATGTTGCCTCCGCTCGGTATCTGTGATGACGGTGCAGGAATTTGTGAAATTACATTATCTCCGTCACCCTTTACAGTTACTGTAAAGCCGTCATTCTCTGCATTTGCAGTAGCTTCCGAAACAGAAAGTCCTACATAAGAACCTGCATATACATCAACATACTCAAGTTCGTCATCCGAGTAACTTGTTTTAATATCAAGATAAGGAAGAACCTCTGTCATAATATTGATAAATACAGGAGATGCTACCTGAGAACCGTAGTATGAAGCACCGTTCGGTGTATCAAAGAATACAAGCATAGCAACCTGAGGGTCATCGGCAGGAGCGTATCCGCAGAAAGATGCAATATAGTCTTCCTTATAGTTACTGATTATTTCCCCACCTTTTTTCTCGGAAGTACCTGTCTTACCTGCTACACGATAACCGGCAACATAACCCGAAGTCGAACCTGCAGTCGATGTGTTGTATTCAAGAATTTCATTCATCTTATCAGATGTTTCTTTTGAAACAGCCTGGCGCTTAACTGTCTTTTCAACGGTTTTTACCACATTGCCGTCTGAATCTGTGATTTTTGAAACCACATAAGGCTGGAGTACATAACCGCCGTTTGCAACAGCGGCACAAGCTGTAATCATCTGAATAGGTGTGATTTTAAAGTTCTGACCGAATGAACCTACCGCAAGGTCAACTTCATCCATATCTGTAAAGAACTGGTCATCAGCCTCACCGGGAAGGTCAATTCCTGTTTTGTCCGCAAAACCGAATGCTTTATAATACTGTGTATATTTGTTAATGCCAAGCAACTGTCCCATCTGCATAAAAGCAGGGTTACATGAATTTACAATAGCCTCTGTAAAGCTTTGTGTGCCGTGACCTGCAAGGTTATGACAATGAATAGGATCGGCATCAGCAATTGTCATTGAACCCGCACAATAAAATGTACTTGTGTCCGGATTTACAAGACCTTCTTCAAGAACCATTGACGCTGTACACATTTTAAATACAGAACCCGGCTCGTAAGTATCGGCAACAGCCTTATTACGCCACATTGCTGACAAAGCCGCACTTTCCGCTGCATCCTGTTCATTTTCGGGAAGAGCGTCTATTTTTTTCTGTTCTTCGTCCGAAAGCTGATAAGGATTGTTAAGGTCATAACCGTTTGCCGTAACCATAGCCAGAATAGCGCCTGTATTTACATCCATCAATATACATACGCCTTTGTTAAGAACATCATTATCAATGATACCCTGTGCCATATATTTTTCACAAATAGACTGAATTGTTGAGTCGATTGTAAGATAAAGGTTATTACCGTCCTTAGCTGCAACATTCTGCTCATATTGAAAAGGCATTTCAGTACCTATTGAGTTTTTGGCGGTTACGATTCTGCCCGCTGTACCTTTAAGATAAGTATCGTACTCATACTCAATACCCTCAAGGCCCTGTTCATCGCTGCCTGTAAATCCAATTACATTAGACGCAAGGTCGTTATTCGGGTAATATCTTTTGTAGTCATCCTGCAGCTGTACCGCATAATCGCTGCAGTCGTAGTCTTTCTTAAGTTTATCGATAAGTTCAAGAATTTTTGTTCTTGTATCAGATTCAATCTTACGCTTTACAACTACATAGTAGCTGTTCTGCTTTGTCTTTTCAAGCAAATCTGCCTTATCAAGTCCGAGAATTTCGGAAAGACCGGAAGCAACAGCCTCTCTCTGCTTATCGGTATCTATATTCGCAGGCGACATAACTACCTGCCATACAGATGCACTTTCCGCAAGTACCTTACCGTTTGAATCATAAATCGTACCACGCTTTGCGGGGAGTTTTCTGTCCATAAGCTGTTGTTCAACCGCAGCCTGCTGCAATTCTCCGCTCTGTATAGTGGTAAGATAACCGAGTCTTGCAACAATTGCGCCAAAACCGATAACAAGAATAAGTACAATAAGAACTGCCGTTCTGTGTCTTAGGCGCTGATTAGGACCCTTTGCGGCCTTCTTTTTCTTTTCTTTTTTAGTAAAATCGTTTTTCTCCAACAAAATTTCTCCTTTCAACCGCAATAGCCTTATAAAAATGTAAATATTTTACAATAACTGTTCTATACCGAAAAAAGAGCCAAGACACAGTCTTAACTCTTATTCCTCCATAACATTTGTATTAAGTTTGCCGTTATGTTATGACCAAAGATTTGCTATTGAGCTGATAAACTGAGTAAAGAGGTTTTCACTTTCCGGAGAAGTAACCTCTGCCTTATCTCCACCCGATAGTGAAACAAATTCTTGCTGAGAACTTGATGCTTTGGTCAAACCAAGCTGGTTTTCGGCATATTTTTCAATGTCTGATGAGCTAAGCTTTGCCTGCAAGCTCATTTCTGTCTGTGTGTAAACACTCTGTGCATTTGAGAGTGTTTCTTTTGCGGTAATAATCTGCTGATTAAGTTCTGTGATTCTTACCTGTCCCACAATAATTGTTGCAATAATCATTGCAACAGCTGCACCGCCGATTGTACCGAGTGCAACCTTAAGCGGATTGTGTCTGCGCTTTCTGATTTTATGTAATTCCTCTTCCGGCAGAGAAATTACTTTTTTACCGGTCTTTTTCTTAGGTTCTTTTACCTTTTCTACTTCTTCGTCACGCTTTGGCAAAGGAGCTGCTGAAGCCTGGTCAAAAAGACTCAAATCATAAGCTGCGTTTCTGTTTTCATATGCCATATTCTGCACCCTGTGCCTTTCCGATATCATTTATAATAAAACACACAATATACTCATTTTTCAAAACGAGCAAAATATTTCACAAATTTAACATTTTAAAAGAATTATACATATTTAAAGCACGATAAATCGTCTTTAAAGTCCTATATTATGCGTACATATAGTAATTGCAGTATAAAAAAGCTACTACTAATAGTATCTGTAACCTTATTTACAGCTTTGTTATATTTTACTACAATTTAGCTCATTTGTCCATAGCTACCAAAGAAAAAACTATATTTTTTCGCATATTCTCAACTTTGCACTTCTCGCCCTGGGATTTAATTCCAATTCTGTCCCATTTGCACAAATCGGTTTTCTGGTAATAAGTTTTGCCTTGGGCTTATTGCCACATACGCACACTGGAAAATCTTTCGGGCAAGTACATCCCTTACACCATGACGCCATTTTTTGCTTAACAATTCTGTCCTCAAGCGAATGGAATGTAATAACCGCAAGCCTTCCGCCCGAACCGAGCATTTCAAACGCTCCGTCAAGACCTTTGTTAAGTGCTCCGAGTTCGTCATTTACCGCTATTCTTATAGCCTGAAATGTTTTTCTTGCAGGATGTCCTTCTCTTCGCACTTTCTGCGGAACATTCTGTTTGATAATCTCGGCAAGCTGTAAGGTAGTTTCAATTTTCTTTTCTTCTCTCGCTTTCACAATACCCTTTGCAATGGAATCCGCAAATTTTTCTTCACCGTAGGTGTAAATAATTCTGCGTAATTCTTCAAAAGGAAGCGAATTTACCAAATCTGCGGCTGTTGTACCGCTTTGGCTCATTCTCATATCAAGAGGAGCATCCTCGTGAAAAGAAAATCCCCGCTCGGCTGTGTCAAGCTGATGAGAAGAAACACCGATGTCAAGCATAACCCCATCAAGTCTGCCAACGCCTCTTTGCTTTAAAAGCTCGGCAATGTCTGCAAAATTGCCCTTTATGATTATTGAATTTTCATTTTTGCAAAAACGCTTTGTAAGCGTTTGGATAGCATCGGGATCACGGTCAATTGAGATAAGTTTACCTGTAGTAAGGTGTTTTAGAATCTCACTGCTGTGTCCCCCACCGCCTGCAGTACCATCGGCATAAATGCCGTTTTCTTTAATATTAAGCCCTTCGATGGTTTCATTGAGCAGGACGGGAATATGATTAAATTCCATAGCTTGCTCCTTATCCGAATGAAAGGCTGCCAACTGCGTCGGCAAGCTGTTCCTTCTGTGAATTCACATAATCCTCAAACACTGACTTGCTCCAAATCTCAATACGATTATTAAGACCGATTACAAGAGCATCGCTGTCAAGCTTTGCGTTCTCCCTTAAAGTTTGCGGAAGCTGAACTCTGCCCTGTGAATTAGGCGATACTTCAACAGCGGTTGCCGTAAAAGTATATTGGAGAATCATAGCTTTGTTAGCGGGCAGCTGCATAATCTGTGAACAGAAATGCTCAAAAACTTCCTTAGACATAACCTGAATACAAGGAGTGCCAAATCCCTGTGCTACATAAAAGGTTTCTCCGAGTTCGTCACGGAATTTTGCAGGCAAAACAACTCGTCCTTTTGCATCGATTGAATTATTAGACATTCCGGAAAACATTTTGCCCACCTCCGTTTAGAACTGAATTTCGGTTTTTTGAGTATCATTCAGTCACCAAATGACACCTTATGCCACCATTTGCTATCATTATACCCCATTAGCCTTTAAAAATCAAGATAAATATAGCACAAAATGAAATAAAATTTACAAACCGAAGTAATATTTTTCAGATTTGAAATTATTTTTACCTTATTTTAATTTATAATTCTCAAGCGAAATTATAATACAAAAAAGAGCCGCAAAACCTCCATAAAATCTGGGGCTTTTGCGACTCTTAAGAGCTTTGTTGTAACCTTTATAAGCAAAAAGGTTACAAATTCAAAACATTTGTTCCAAGTATTTTAACCTGATAATATATAGTTTTTTATAATTGTGTCACTATGTGACACCTATTACTTGGCAAACTGACTTTCGTACAGATTCTTATAGAAACCGCCCTTTGCGAGAAGTTCATCGTGAGTACCCTGCTCAATGATATTACCGTCACGCATAACAAGAATAACATCGCTTTCCTTAATCGTAGAAAGTCTGTGTGCAACAACAAAGCTTGTTCTGCCCTGCATAATCTTTGCAAAGGCTTTTTGAACACGAATTTCCGTAAGTGTATCAATAGACGAAGTAGCCTCGTCAAGAATAAGCATTGTCGGATTGGAAAGCATTGCTCTTGCTATACAGAGCAACTGCTTTTGTCCCTGCGAAAGGTTACCGCCGCCCTCCGAAATCATAGTGTCATAACCATCCGGCATTCTTCTTATAAAGCTGTGCGCATATGCCGCCTTTGCAGCCTCAATAACTTCTTCGTCTGTAGCGTTCGGATTGCCGTACTTAAGATTTTCCATAATAGTGCCGCAGAACAACCAGCTGTCCTGCAAAACCATTCCGTACAGCTTTCTTAGCTCGTCACGCTCCATATCTTTTATATCTACACCGTCAACCGATATTTTACCGCTGTCGGTATCGTAGAATCTCATAAGAAGATTTATAAATGTTGTTTTGCCGCAGCCTGTAGGTCCTACAATTGCAATGTGACTTCCGCTCTTTACATCAAGAGAAAAGTTTGTAATAAGAGGCTTGTCTTTTACATAAGAGAAGTTGACATTCTCAATTTTAACATTGCCTTTGCAATTTTCAACTTTAATTGAATCAGGCTTATCTTCCGGTTCGTCTTCGGCGTCAAGCACATCAAATACTCTTCCCGCCGCCGCAATAGCTGTCTGCAACTGCGTAAGCACGCCCGTTACTTCGTTGAACGGCTTTGTATATTGGTTTGCATAGGTTAAAAAACACGAAAGCTGTCCGACCGAAAGTGTGCCTGCAATTGCTGTAATTGCACCGAATATACCGACAGCCGCATACACCATTGCATTTACAAATCGTGTGCTCGGGTTAGCAAGAGCACCTGCAAACTGTGCTTTAAAGCCTACCGTGTAAAGTTCTTGGTTGTATTTTTCAAAATTTTCAAAAGCTCTGTCTTCATATGAAAAAGCCTTTACAATTCGCTGATTGCCCACATACTCCTCAACATATGAGGAAATATCGCCCTGCAACTGCTGTTGTCTTGCAAAACGGTTATGTGTCATTTTACCTATAAAAGCAGCCACAAATAACGAAAGTGGAGTAAGGATAATTACCGCAAGAGCAATTCTCCAGTCAATTATAAACATAAATACCATTGTTCCGAGAATTGTAACAATACCCGAGAACAACTGCAAAAACATCTGTGAAAGGCCGTCGCCTACGGCATCAACATCATTGATTACTCGGCTGATAAGGTCACCGTGCGAGTGTGTGTCAATGTACGATAGCGGCACATCGTTAAATTTACAGAAAACATCTCTTCTTAAATCTCTTACTGTTTTGTATGAAATTACATTTGTAAAATAAGTCATAGTCCACTGGAAAATTGCAACACCGGCAACACCGACGGCTATATAAATAATTATTTGAAGTACATTTTCAAAATTAACATTGCCTTTATCTATAATATTATCAATGGCATTACCTGTAAGTACAGGAATATAAAGAGTAAGCGAAACGCTTATAATCGCACTTAAAATAGCAAGTGCAAGCAATCCTTTGTATGGTTTTATATATTTTAAAACTCTTCTTACTACTGATTTTTTCAAACTTCCACCTCCGATTTGCTAAGCTGTGAAAGGCAGATTTCCTTATAGGTTTCGCAGTTTTTAAGCAATTCTTTGTGAGTGCCCTTACCTACGAGCATACCGTCGTCAAGCACAAGTATCAAATCAGAATTCATAATTGTTGAACAACGCTGTGTTACAATTATAACCGTCATCTCATGAGTGTACTGACTAAGCGCTTTTCTGAGTGCCGCATCTGTTGCAAAGTCAAGTGCGGAAAAGCTGTCATCAAGAATAAGTACCTTTGGCTGTGCCGCAATTGCTCTTGCAATGCAAAGTCGCTGTCTTTGACCGCCGCTGAAGTTTTTACCGCCCTGCTCAACATGGCTGTCAAGTCCCATAGGCAGCTTTGAAACAAACTCATAAGCCTGTGCGTTTTTAAGCGCAGTAATAATATCTTCATCCGAAAGGTCAGGATTTTCCCATTTCATATTGTCACGGATAGTTCCTTTAAAAAGTATTGACTGCTGCGGAACTATGCCAATCTGTTTTCTTAACTGTTTGAAAGAATAATCTTTAACATTTCTGCCGTCAACCTCCACGCTTCCCTGTGTTACATCATAAAAACGAGGAATAAGGTTGATAAGCGTACTCTTACCCGAGCCTGTACCGCCGATTATACCTACAGTTGAGCCACGCTTGATTTCAAAGCTGATTTTACTAAGCTCATCATCACCGCCGCCATAACTGAAAGAAACATTGTCAAAAGCAATCTTCGGTGTGTTTTCGTCTGTATTTACAGAAATAATCTCTTTTGTGGTTTCTTTTACGCTTGGCTCCGTTTCAAGGACTTCGTTGATTCTTGCTGCCGACGCACTGCCCTTTGTCATTAAAAGCACAAGGTTTGCAACAACTATCATCGCAAGCAAAATCTGCGTCATATAGCTTACAAGCGCAATAATATCACCCGTCTGCATATTACCGGCATCTACATTAATACCGCCGAACCAGATAATTGCAATAATCGCTACATCCGTTACAACATAAGTTGCGGGATTAAGCAGAGCAGAAAGTCTGCTAATACGAATTGAAGTAGCTGCAAGATCCTCCGTAGAATTATCAATTCTCTCTTTTTCGCTTTTCTGCTTTGAAAAAGCTCTGATAACACGGTTACCTGAAAGGTTTTCTCTTGAAACAAGTCCGATTTTATCAAGTTTTTTCTGTATAAGGCTGAAAATCGGAATACTCTTTGTCATTACAAAATAAAGTATAAGACCGATAATAACGGCGGCAATTATAAAAATAATTGACATTCTCACGCTGATTGTCATTGCCATAATAATTGAGCCGATAACAATAAACGGTGCTCTTGTGAGCAATCGTATAGTCATTGCAACCATCTGTTGTGACTGGTTTACATCATTTGTAATTCTTGTAATGAGTGACGGTGTACCGAGTTTGTCAAGTTCTGCGTGAGAAAGTGAGTTGATGTGAGAAAACAACGCTCTTCTCACCTTTGTACCAAAACCTTGTGAGGCTTTTGAAGCAAAATACTGACACACAAGCGCACTAAGCAATCCCGTTGCCGCAAGTGCAACCATTACAAGACCCATACGCAGTACATAGCCTTTGTCGCCGTTGGTGACACCGTTGTCAATTATATCCGCCATTACAAGCGGAACAATAAGCTCAAGTATTGCCTCAAAAAGCTTACATAAAGGGCCGATAATACATTCTTTTTTGTAGTCCTTCAAAAATCTTCTGAGTTTAATCATATTTTCCTCTCAATTTGCCTTTCTTAAATTTAACCTTTTAACAGTATAACATTATTATTTTACATCAAAAAAATTCATATATCAATATTCGCAATTGAAAATATCACTTTTCAAAAATTCATCAATACATTGTGCATCACTTTATTGAGTTTATCGGGTATTTATGTGATAATATTGTAAAAAATAATTATGTTTTCAACAAAGGAGGTACTTACAACGGAAATGTTATTTAAAAACGGTAAAATGAAAAATATAAGCAAATCACAGGTGCTTACATTAAAAGACGAAGTTGCTTATCAGGACGGAATGGTAGTGAGCAAAACCCTTGTACAAAACGATGCAGTAAGCGTAACTCTTTTTTCTTTTGATAAAGGCGAGGAAATCAGCACTCACGAATCGGGTGGCGACGCATTTGTAACCTGCCTTGACGGTGTCGGAAAAATTACTGTTGACGGCATTGAGTATATATTAAAAGAAGGTGAATCAATCGTTATGCCTGCAAAACACCCTCACGCAGTTTTCGGTGAAGAACGCTTTAAAATGCTACTTGTGGTTGTTTTTTGATTTTAGGTTTTTGGATAAAATTATGTTTAGCGGAAAGCGGCGGTTAATTTTACAATTGTAATTGACCGGCAAAGTATTCTGCAAACCACTAAATTTATCAGGCTTCAGCAATTCTTTTTAACAAAATATTTAAAACAAAAAACAGCAGTTGTACCGACAAAATTCGATACAACTGCTATTTGCTTTTTAAAACGGATTTTTTTATTTCAGTTTTAAGACGCTCAAGCGGAGTGTCTTTTTTATCTATAATCTCTTGTGCTGAAAGAACCTTTGGAGCAAGGTTTGATGCGCCGGGTTGTGAATGCATTTGCATAGTTATATTCTCATGCTGGATAAGCGCAAAAAGCTGACTTAACGACACACAGTCATCAATGGCTTTGATAAGCTCTTTTTTAGGCTTTTTGGCATAACCTGTAACCTTTGCAGCATTCATAATCCCTACTCCTTTCCTTAATGTGAGCCATATTGTTGCATTATACTGTTCTATTATACTTAATTTTCACAATATTTTCAATATAAATTTTGACTTATTTTATTTACAGAAATTTATTTTTGTGTTATCCTGTCATTAATAAATACAAAATAGGAGTTAATATGATGAAAAAAATTAAATACATACTTATTTCGGCACTCCTCGTAAGCACAGTTGCACTGTCAGGCTGCGGAGGCAAGAGCGAAAGCGCTGCCGAACAAAGTTCCTACACCCCCACTCCTACAGATACAACAGTAAAAACCACAGGAGAAAAAATTTTAATAAACGATTCCACTCTCGGAGAAATCTGGATAACAGAACTTGCCAATGTTCCCAAAAATACCCTCGATAAAAATAATTTTTCTGCCGACGCTAACTTTAAGTATTACAATGTAAACGGTAAAGCGGCATCAACAGAGGGTGTTGATGTTTCCGATTACAACGGAACTATCGACTGGAAAAAAGTTAAGGATTCGGGCATTGACTTTGCTATGATAAGAATCGGCGGCAGAGGCTACGGCACAGAGGGAACTCTGTATCAAGACGAAAATGCAATAAAAAATATTACAGAGGCAAAAGACAACGGCATCAAAGTCGGTGTTTACTTCTTCTCCCAAGCAATTAATACCGATGAGGCTATTGAGGAGGCAAACTATGTAAAAGACATTCTCGGCGACATCAAACTTGATTATCCCGTTGCTTATGACTGGGAAATTGTAAAAGATGATGATGCAAGAACCGACAATGTTTCTGCTTACGAGGCAACCGAATGTGCAAGAGCATTCTGCCAGACCGTAGAATCAAACGGCTATACCGCATCTATTTACTCTCCGAGCCGTGAACTTTATTTTAAATATGACCTTTCAAGATTAAAGGACTATGACATTTGGTACTGCGAATACAGCGACACGCCTGAATTTTACTATCAATTTTCGATGTGGCAATATACAACCGCAGGTAAGGTTGACGGTATTGAAGGCGAAGTTGACCTTAACATTTGCTTTACCGGTATTGCAGACTACGCTTAAAACTATTAAATAAGAAAGAGGTTTTTTATAATGGAAAGAATTGCAAGCTTTCAGGTAAATCACGATACACTTGAACCGGGTGTTTATGTATCGAGAATTGACGGTGACATTACAACATACGATATGAGATTTATTAAGCCGAATACTCCGCCGTTTCTGCCTAACCCTGTTATGCACACTATTGAACATCTTTTTGCAACATATTCACGCAACAGCAAATATGCGGATAAGGTAATTTATTTTGGCCCTATGGGCTGCAGAACGGGATTTTATTTTCTTGTAAGAGATATGTCGCAGGAAGATGCCCTTGAGCTCATTAAAGATACTGTTTTTAAATGTAAGAATCACACAGGCGAAATTCCAGGAAATACTGCCGCAGAGTGCGGAAATTACAAGGAACACGACTTTAACGGTGCTATTGAGGCATTAAATAAATATTACAATAAGTTAAAAGATTTAACAGTCGATAACTTAAAGTATAATTAATTTTGAGAATTATTGTATCTGTTGCATAATATACGCTGTTAGATTTGTGCTAATTACTGGATAAGATTACGGTTTTTAATTCTTCTATTGCAATTTTGTTACTATTTGTTATAATAATAGTGTTAAGTTTGTTACAAGAATGTAACAGTTAATGAGATAGGAGAAATTATTTTGAGTACAAAGTTCATTGGCAAGGACGGCTACCAAGAAATCGAGAGTCTTCCTTTTACAAGGCGCAAACCTCAAGAGCTTAATACCGCTCAGAAAACTGTTCGCTTTATAAAGAGAGCAGCTGCGCTTGCAGCAAAAAAGTTTAAAATAAAATCAACAAGAAAAGTAACCGTAAAAAGAAATGTTACAAAACCTGTTGCAAAAAGGCAAAACAAACCTGCCGTACAGCCAAAGCCTGTTATGCAGACAAGCTCCAAACGAGCTGAAATCTGTTATTTTGACAGACGATACAGCGCTGCAAGACAGGGTATAAACTTTAATGATACAGATAATCCAACATTAAAGCTTGTTACCGCAACACGCTATAAAAATGACAGAAAATACGCTCACGCCGCACCTGTTTCAAAAGCAAGTGTGCATAAGGCAATCAAGAAGAAAGCTATGCTTGCATCTGTTGCCTGCCTCACTGCCGCTATGATAGGTTTTGCATCGGGCGCAAGTGCACTTTCCGTACCGCCGACAGAAAAGAAAGCGACTGTACAAAGTGCCAAGTCTTCGGGATACTCTTATGTTGACTATACTTCAAATGAATTTTCAAGCATAGCTACAGCAGATGAGGCAACCGATACTGCGGAAAAAGCTGTTACAAATGCAGTTTTGAGCAACAATATCGGCGCTCAACTTTCTGCACTTTATATTAACGGCAAAAAAATCGGTGTTACAGGAGAAACATCTGCCCTCGGCAATGCGTTAAATAAAATTTTATTTGACGCTAAAGAGGGTTATGACGAAAATACTACCGCTGATTTTGCAAATACAGTAAAAATTATCAACGGTAAATTCCCGAATGAAACCGTACTTACGGCAGATGAAGTGCTTGAGCTTGCTAAAGATTATCTTTATGTGGCTGTTACTACTGATGTTACCGATACAATCAGCCTTAATTACGATACCCAATACGAGTATGACGATTCAAAGAGCAACACCTACAGCGAAACCAAGCAAGAAGGTGAAAACGGCGAGGCTGAAGTAACCTACAAGGTAACATATATAAACGGAGAACAGACAGATTCTGTTGAAACAGCAAGAAATGTTACAAAAGAGCCTAAGAACGAGATAATTGTTCAGGGCACAAGCGAAGCTCCGTCATACGATGCAACAGGTTCGTTTATGTGGCCTCTTCCCTACACCCACAACATTGTAAGCTACTACGGCTATCGTTGGGGCAGACTTCATTCAGGCATAGATATTTCAGATGACGGAATCGGCGGTCAGGACATTGTAGCGGCTGACGGCGGCACAGTAACATGGGCAGGATATGATGATTCAGGCTATGGCAACTATGTTATAATCGACCACGGAAACGGATATTATTCATTGTACGGTCACTGCAGTTCACTTGCAGTAAGTCAGGGTGACAAGGTATATAAGGGACAGACTGTAGCCTATGTAGGCTCTACAGGCGACTCCACCGGCGAACATTTACACTTTGAAATCAGAAGAAGTGAAACAGACCGCCTTGACCCTATGGAATTTCTTTAAAAATTTAGGCAATATCACATTAATTGTGGTATTGCCTTTTTAGTTAATTTTTTATTAAAACAGTTCTTTTAAAAGTCTGGGTAAATTATGGTTTTTATTACGAGATGATAGTTTGCAAAGTAATAATTTTCTTGTTCCCGACAATAACTTAGAAACAGTCGGGAATTAAAAGTATTAAGATTGCCTATGCTTTCTGATCGGACAAAGAAATTTAGGTCGAGCCTTTTTAAAGGCTCGTGGGTTTGGGCAACGCCCAAGAAAGCTGTTTTTATTACAAATTATCAGGCACAAACAGCAACGCTGTTTGCGTGCTTGCACATAGTTTGAAAAACAGGCGACAGCCTTTTATAAAAGAAATAATTAACTTTTTTCATTATATAGTGAATGTCTTTTCTTTTTGCTTTCGCATTTAAAGGCATTCGCCGTTGTGTTAAGTCGCCAAACAGCTTGCTGTTTGGCTATCGTCAGATTGCAATAAACGGAAAGTATTTGTGGGCGTTGCCCACACCCACAACCTTTGAAAAGGTTGACCAAACTTTTATAATTGCTTTTCCAATTTATTCCGCTAAATAATAATTTATCCCGGCATTTAATAGAAATCATAAAAATCCCCCGAAATCATTTATACGGATTTCGGGGGATTTGTTTTATTTGATTTTTTTAAGAGTGTTTTTTATGAAATACTTTAGCTTCGGCATACTGTGCAATTTTTTTACGCAGGCACTGTATCCTTTTGAAAGGTATATCTGCCAGAATAAATCGCTTTTTGACGGCTTGTCAAAAGGCTTTTTTAAAGGCGCTTGTGACATTGCAAGTTCAAGCGGAGTTTCTATATAATTGTAAAAATTTTTAATTTTTTCAAAAGTTTCTTTACCTTTTTCCGTATTTACAAGCGTCAGAGAAACACCCTTAAAGTCTTGAAATTGCGGGTACTTTTTTTCCAGTCCCCAAAAGTCGGCAAGTGAAATATCGCCTGTTCTGTCAGGGCAGGAAAATTTACACGAATAACAACACTCACGCAAATCAAAATTTTTGATAAAGAATGAATAATAACTGTCGAGCGGGGCAATGGAACTGTATATTTTTCCGTTTTCAAAGTGAATCAGCATATCCTGCACACGGTTCTTTATGGCTTTGCCTCTAAAATTGACCGAAACCACTTTGCTCTTGTATTTCTTTTCAAGATATGCAATGTAATCTTCAAATACTTTCGGGCTTGGTACGCCGTGACATACAATATCTATGCACAATAAATTTGAATACGGCTTTTTTAAATATTTTCTAAGACCTTCAACCTGACAGGATGTTCCGCTGAACAGTACCGCTTTGCCTGCCTCAAGGTCTTGCTTTACCGATTTAAAGACCGAATTAACATTACTTTGCAGATATTTGGAAGTTTTCAGTCTTTCAAGTTCCTGGATTGTTGTGGCTCTGATATGCTTTACCTTAAAGTTTTCGTCAAAAGCGGCTCCGTAAACCGAACCGCCGTTATTTACGGTCAACTTTGCTATTTCAATAAAAGCGCCGCCGGAAGAACTTGTTTTTCTTTCTTTTTCGTTTGTATGTTTTAACGCATATGCTTTTTGTTCAAACTTAACAGGTTCAAATTTATTTTGAATAGGGCATACGGTTTTGCACATTCCGCATTCTACACATACATTGCCGTCAATTTTAGGATATAAAAAACCTTTTTCGTCGGCAGCCATATTAATTGCATTTTTAGGGCATACGGCAGAACAGGCAGAACAACCGCAGCATTCGCTTTGCGTTTCAAAAAGAGTAATCATATAATCAGACCTTTCTTTTTACCATTCCTTTAATTCTTTTTATTACCGCCATAAATACTTTGCGTTCAAATATAAATCCTGTTATCGCAACTACCAGACAAGCATAAACAAAAACTATTAACGCCCACAAAGCCCATACAAAGAAGTTCGATGCCGACGGAGTAAAGAAGAAGAACGGCAGCATAATAATTCCGAGCTGAATAAACATTCTTATGTATCTTTTTAATGTAAGACTTACAGGAAGATGTGTGACATTCTTCGGAATAAATATCATAAGGTCAATTGTTCTGTAAATATCGGAAATACAAGCGGCAATTAAAATACCCGTAAGTCCCCAAAGATTACCGAGAATGACACCCGGAATAATTATAAGCAAAGCCTGAATAGTTGTCTGAATTCGGGTTTCTTTGTAAAGCCCCGCTGAAATAACAAGCATACCCTGCGGTGTTTTCATATTATAAAGCAATCCGTCAAGGGCAAATAAAAAGCCTATAATAGGAACATTGTAACTTATATCGGTTACGCCTTTTGTGTAGATAAGTACAAAAGGTACTATCATTACGGCGGTTACGGAGTAGGCAACTGTTATCAGCGAATAATACGCAAACGAAAATTCACTGTATGATTTTTGCAGAGTTTTTGTTTCTCCTCTTGCAATTACATCGCCGAAAGAAGCGGAAAGACCTGATATGAATATACTTAATACACCGTTAATTCCCGATATAACCATATTGTATATTGAATATACGGAAACGGATTTAAGAGAAGTAAGCAGTGTGGCAAGTACAGTAGGAGCACCTTTTTGAATGGTTCCTAAAATTTGCAGATAAAGTGCGTACCAACGCTTATTGAGTGCGGTTTTGTCAGGTGTTTCCTTATAATTTATATATTTATAGTGATGCTTTACATAAATCTGTAAAATCAATGAGCGCACATACATTGCAAGAATAGCAAGGGCATAAACAAGAACTACATTTACTTTAAAAATTGAAAGAACAACAATAATTACAGTGTTAAGTATGATATATACCGAAGACGCTATTGAAATAACATAGGTTCTCTGGTCGGCGGTAAGCAAAACTCTGTATTTGGATAAAGTGAAAAAATCAAGAAAGCCTTTTCCGCCCAACGAAAGTACAAGTAATCCAACAAGTATAGGGGAAAGCACCGTAGTCGATACCATAAGCGGATATACAATTGCCAATATGCCGACAAGGGCTACAAATATATAACCTGCCTGAAAGTAAAACTTACGGGCAGCCGAAACAATGGAGTTTATTCTTTTGTGGTCATTTTCGGCAAGAGGCAAATATAACGAGAACACGGCAGCACCTGAAATACCTGCTTCAACAAGTGTAAAATAGTTGATGAACTGTTGAATTGATGAAACAAGACCGTTAATCTCACTGCCGTAACAGGTCAGCATTACTCGTGGCGTAATAAAACCTGCCACCATAATGATTACCTGATAAAAAGCAGTGGTCAGCGAGTTGTGCATAAATTTTTTGGTTCTGCTTTCTGATTTATTCAAAGTTTTCACATCCGTTTACAAGATTTCATTAAAGTATTTTTCCGAACGATTACGCTCAAGATTAAGTACATTTTCAACCGCATTAAAATCAATCGGCTTTTTGGACTCCTCAAAAACATCTTTACATTGTTCCATGGTTCTCTTCATAAGTCCGCAAGCCTTTAAAAGAGCCTCTGCTCTGTAATTGTAGCGGGATAATGTATTAACTTCCGCAAAGAAGTTCTTATGAAGGTTTACAGAGAAAGCTGTGCCGTGGAATGAATTTGTAAAAACATATTCGGCATTTGCAAGGTAGCTTACAAACTCCATAGGTCCTAAACCTCTTAGATGCTTAATGTCAAGATCTCCGTAAAAATCGCTTAAATACAAAAGCTTACAACCTGTTTTCTTGGCAAGTTCCCGTGCTTGTTTTATGAGATTTATCGGTTTTCCGAGTGTATAGATTGCAATGTACTTTTCTTTTATATTTACAGGCGGCAGCACGTTTTCCCAATCGGATTTTGTGAGCAGCAATGTTGGGTCGCAATGCTTTTCGCAGTCAACGCCAATCAGTTCTTTTACCGCTTTTACGCCTGCGTCTTCTCTTACGGAAATTCTGTTCATTCCGTTTAATCTTCTTACATATTCCTCTTTTGCGTGTTCGGGAATACACTCAAGGTTAAAACTTACCGCATAAGAACATCTTTTGCTTTTATCGGATACAAAGTCGAGAAAATAATATTTGTCAAAATGACCGCAGTGATAGTTCCAAAGCTGGTCACTGCCTGTAATGAACAAATCAAAGTCTTTTTCTGCGTCTGCAAGTTCATTGTATGTATAAGGCTTGGTCATATTATTCGCAAGATAGTCCTTTTTGAATTGTGCATACTTTTGCTTTTTAATTTTGTCGGTTCTGTAGTTAAGCACATTGGCTATCTGCTGTTTTATTCCGCCGGAGTAATTGGGATAATCCGGAACATAATCTATAATTTTAACTTCATTACCTGTTTTTTCAAGCATTTTACAAAGTGCGTACATCTGAAGAGAGGCGCCGTGATTAATTGCACGCTGAAATGTTGTTATTGCTATTTTCATAAATTGCTCCTTTGCTGTTCTTGCTCTCTGTCGAATATACTTTTTACAGGATAAAGAGTATATTTAAGGTAAAGGTACATTCCTATGCTCATAAAATAAATTATAAGGTCTTGTGTATAGTGTCCTACATTACCCGTAAGACCGTATATTAAAAACCAAGCCTGAAAATACAGCGAGAAATGATAAATAATTTTCTGTGCAGAGTCCATAACATCGGTTTTTGATTTCAACATTATTGTTTTGATAAATGAGTAACCGATAGTACCTATAACGAGTACAGTACCGAAAACACCGAGTTCTCCGTAAAATTGATAATAAATGCTGTGTGCCTGTGTAGTCCATATGTCAAATCCCTGCTGTGCGGCAAGGACCTGAATATCTGTCATTTTGTTGGCATAGTTTGTAAAAGTACCCAATCCGGTGCCGAACAGTGGGTTGTGGGTATTTATACTTTTGCAAGCGTTCCACAATACATCTCTGCCCGATAAAGCATCGCCTTTTGAATCAAACAATCTGTCAAAAATAATGCCTGCCTGCGGAATAATCATAATGAAGATATAAAACAAAAGTAACACTATACAGCCTGCAAATAAAATTTTAATGTATTTTCCTTTGATTTTATTTACAAGTACGAAAAGTATTGTAGTGAAAAACGGAATGACAAACAATGTACGCTTACCTGTAAGCATAAGCGAAACAATGCCTATAATGAGGAAAACAATGCTGAATTTATCGGCTTTTTTGCGGGAAAACATTTTGCAAAGTTCAATTGCAACAAGAATGTTCATCGCAAATGCAGCCTCGCCTATTTCACCGAGTAAGCCCGAATAATATCCGCGGCTTAATTCGGCCAAAATCATTTCAATTCTTCTTGCTCTTGTTTCGGCAGGGAAAATAAAGCTGAAATATTTTGTAAACAGAGGCTGTATTATAATTTCAAGCAAAATAGTGAAAGCCAAAACTATAGAAACGACTTCTGCTATTTTTATAAATAAAATATAATCTTCTTTGGTAAATCCGGAAATCATAGCCACAAAGCAGCATATATAAACCAACACATAGGGTATGGCGTCTTGCGAGTAATTGCTGAGGGTTGCTCCTATAAACATATAAGCTATAGAAATCAGCCATAAAAGGCTCACTGCATTAAGTGCTCGAAATTTAGTGTTTGCGGCTATAAAAGAAAGTCCGCAAAAGCAAGCACCCGTAATAAGCAGCGGCTTTCTGAATTGCGCCAAAACAGTTACTCCGCCAAATATTACCAACATAAACAGTATGATTGATATAGTGTTAAGTAACCTGCCGAGATTTATGGTTTTGTTAACTTGATGTGATAAAATTCTTTCGTTTTTTGTGTAGTCCATATTTTTTACCTTTTAAGCAGTTTTGCTGCAAATCCTTTACTTTTGATATATGCCTTGTAGAAAGGGAGTCCGAGCTTAACAAGTTTTAACTCAAGAACCTCTTTTTTGCTTGCGTATTGAGCGAAATAAGCCGGAGTTTTTGATTTCAGCAGCTTTTTCATATCACAGGCAAGCTGCCGCATCTCATTATCTCCGTTTTCAAGTTCAAAAAATCCTCTCATATTTGCAAGGTAAACTTTATACAGATTAACTATTGCGTATTCTTTATATTGAGTATATTTTTCATTTACTGTTTGTAAGGTCTTTTGCGCCAAAAGTATTGATGAAGTGTTTTTCTTTGTGTAAGTTGAGTGTATAGCCGAAGAATCCCACACAAGATAAATATATTCTTTTCCGCTGTCAAAGACAACTTTCTTGCTTTCAAGAAAAGCAAGAAACATAAAGAATTTATCTTCGGCAATAACCATACCTTCGGGAAAACGGATATTTTTTATAATTTCCGTCTTAAACAATGATGTCCATACAGCCGTACCGTGGCCGTCTTTATTTGTCAGTATCCATTTTACCGCCTCATCTTTTGTCAGCGAAGAAACGGTACCGAGCTGATGTTTTACGGTGAAGTCGGCATTTGAGCTGTGCTGTTTGATAAAATCCATATGAACAATATCTGCGTTATTGTCGCTCATTACATTGTACATATGTTCAATCATAGTCGGGCAGGCATAATCGTCGGCGTCAAGAAATGCTGTGTATTTACCTTTTGCGTTGTCAAGTCCGTAGTTTCTTGCCGACGAAACACCGCCGTTTGGCTTATCAATAATATTAATTCTTTTATCTTTATTTGCAAGTTCGTTGCAGAGTTTCAGACTGTTGTCTTTACTGCCGTCATTTACAAGAATAATCTCTATGTTGCCGTATGTCTGATTGGTGAGCGATTCTATTGAGCGCTCAAGGCAGTTTTCTGCATTATATATCGGAACAATTACGGATATAAGAGGTGAATTCATACTTTACTCCTGTGCATTTATTTTTTTAGCTTTTGTGCAAGTGACATAAGACCTGTTGCGTGTAAAAAGCCCTTTGTTTTGCCCATAAGCTTATTTTTTGCTTTAATCGGAATAACTCTCTTTGTTACTTCGTCAATCGGAAGTCCCTCGTTTACAAGGCGGAAGTATTCCTCTCTTTTTGGGGTGTAGTCAATTGATTTTACGGCATATTTTCCGTCGTATTTTATAAGAGTGTCAAGGTCTGCGTCAAAAACTTCAAGACAGGTTGACGCTTGTTTAAAGAATTTTGCACCTTTTTCACTGTGTGTTATAACTGCAGAATATCCTTTGTCATCGTCCTTTTTGTTAGGAACAAAGCGTGTTATGTTCCAGCAGTCAAACACGGTGATGTCACACATTCTGTCAACTGTTTTGAAGTGGCAGTCATAGCAGGACGGACGGCACGATACATTAAAGAAAAAACTTTTAAGAAACATATCGGTATTAAGTCCCATTTTTTGGGATTTGCCGTTTTCCATATCTATTTTTATCGAAGAACAATGGTAGCCGTAAATCTTACTTCTGAAATTTACGCTTTTAATATTTGATTTGTATTTTTTTGTAAGATAATCACGGTATAATTTCCATACTTTAGGCGACGGAACCGCATGACATACAAAATCCACAGTTACAAGATTATCATACGGCTTTCTGAGATAAGACACAAGTCCGGCACACTGACAGGGTGTACCGGAAAAAAGAACTTTGTCACCATTGTCAAGCTGTTTTTTTATATTTTTAAATGTATCGCCCATATAGCTCTGAACATACTTTGAGCCTCTGAACTTTACTGCTTCTTCATTTGTTTTTGCGCTGTCGTGAACAACATCAAAACATTCATTGTATGCGCCGCCGTAAACTGTGTAGCCGTTATTGATTGCAAAACGGCTTAACGCAGTAAAAGCGCCGCCGGACGAACTGTTCATAAGAACTTCCTTGTCATTGATTCGTGAAACAAAGGATTGCTGTATGCTGTCCTGCGATATTTCTTTTTTTACAGGGCAGACTTTTTCGCATAAGCCACAATTTATACAGCTGTTCCCATCTACAACAGGGTAGAAGAAGCCCTCGTTGTCCTCTGTCATTGTTATGCAGCTTTTCGGGCAGACACTGCTACAGGCGGTACAACCGCAACAGTCCTTTTTGCTGTTATTATCAATATTAATCATAATTTACTCCCAATAGAATGCAAGTGCTTTGTCAAGGTAAGCCTTGGATTCGCTGCGGATTTTTTCTATACGGCTGTCAACGCCGTCATAGTCGATTTCGTCTGTGATTGTGTTAAGATTATTGCCGTCAAACATTCTGTGTGTAACGCCGAGGTTCTCGCAGATGCTGTATATTCTTGAGTTCTTTGAGGTCTTTGACGAATCGGCATAGCGCTTGAAAATCATAAGTTTTTTGTGATAAATCATAGAGAATACCGAGCCGTGGAAAGAGTCGGTACATACATACTCTGCGCCTCTTATAAGGTTGAGGAATTCTTCCGGACCAACCTCAAACGGAGCATAATCGCCAAATCCGACATCTGCCTTGTTGTAGGTATCCATATGGTGAACGGTAACGATTTTAAGACCTGTAAGCTCGGCAAGTTTTTTTGCCTGCTCTCTGTTTTCTTCGCTTTTGCCGAGAAAATATGCGAATATATACGGCTGATCGTACATTCTCTTAAACTTGATTTCTTCGTCCCACTGTTCTCTGGTGAGCAGCATTACAGGGTCGGCTACAACCTGTGCATCTCTGCCCGTAAGCTCTTTGACGATTTTTTGACCTGCATTTTCTCTTACACTTATGTAGTTTAAGCGGCTTAAAAATGTTTTGTAAAGTTTTTGCTGTCCCTTTGGAATTTCAGAAACGCCGAAACTTGCGGCATATGAAAACTTTGGAACATTGTCAGGAACAAACATAAGGTTGTGAAAGTTGCCGTTGATTCCGCCCGGACTCCAAAGCTGGTCAGAACCTACAAAAACTCCGTCATATGACGCACCGAGTGCCTCAAGTTCGTCGTGACCTATGCAAGGTTTTGAGAGATTTGTAAAGCGTTCCTTTGAGAACTGCGCAAGTTTTGCGTTGCGCACATCGTTCTGATGCTTTACATCTTTGTGGAACATTAAAATAAAACGCTTTTTGTAGCGTAAAATTCTTTCACTGATAAGAATACGGTTGAAAAACAGTGTCCAGATTTTTGCTTCACGCATAAATTTAAGTGTGAATTTCTTTTTATACTGAATTACCTCGCAGTCAATTCCTCTGTTTTTCATTTCTACGGTAGTTGCATAGCTTTGCAGCTGACTGCCGTAGTTGCGCTGTTTGTAACAGCAGCAAAGTCCGATTTTCTTTTTCATATATATACTCCAAATTTCAATGTTGCTTATATTGCTTTTTCAGTTTTATTATGTTGGGTAACATTAATAAATTATGGTTTATCGCACAAGTTAAGCGAAATAATTAAAAAATTTAGGTCGACCAAACTTTTATTTTTTTAACATATGCTTGATTCTGCCTTTAAGCGAAACAGGAACAAGCGACTTTAATTTTCTTTTTAAACTCGGTTTTACATACAGCTTTTGCATTACATAGCTGTCAAAATCTCCGTCAAAGCCGTCATAAATTGTATCTCTGCATTCGGGGCGGTGAGATGGAGAGGACAGGTTTTTGTTCATTTGTACTGCCTGCTCAACGGTGGAATCAACGCTTTCAATGCAGTTTTCAAGGGATTTCCAGAGTCTTTTGCCCTTGTCTGTATTTACAAGGACGAGTGAAACTCCGTTTTCCGAATAAAACGGCGGATTTATGTATTCAATTCCCCAAAAGTCGGCAAGTGTTATATCACCCTGTCGGCCGCAGTTTGCAAAGCGACAGTTGTAGCAGCCCTCACGATAGGTTTTGCAGTTAAGAAAAGCGTTGTAGTACGGGTCGTCAAATCCGCTTCCGCCTTTGCCGATATTATCGGTTTCAACTTCATAAAACAAACCCCAGCCGTGGCGCTTTTTACTTCTGAAATTGTAGCTTTTTACAGGCTCGCCGAGTTTGCTGCCGAGGTAGCCGATGTATTTTTCAAAAAGTTTTGGGCTTGGCACACCATGGCACACAATGTCAACGGTTATGAGATTATCAAAATCCTTGCCGAGGAAAGAACGCAGACCTGCAACCTGACAGCCTGTACCGCTGAAAAGTACATTTCTGCCGCTTTTTAATTCACTTTTTACATGGCTGTAAATGCCGGAAAGGTCGCTCTGAACATATTTTGAACCTTGCAGTTTGTGCAAGTCAGCCTCTTTTTCAACGGCAATGTGTCTTGCAACAAGGTTTTCGTCATACGCACAGCCAAAAACAACTCCGCCCTTTTCAAGAGTGCTCTTTGCAAGCGGAATGAAAATACCGCCCGAAGTGCTTTCTTTGGCCTTTTGCGTGTCACAATATTTTGACGCATAAACATTTTGCACACCGTCAGAGTGGGGAGGGGTCATAACAGGGCAATGCTTAACGCACGCACCGCAGTTTACGCACACGCTCTCATCTACAACGGGGTACATAAATCCCTCGTTGTTTTCCTTAAAGGTAATGCATTTTTTGGGGCAAATCTGTTCGCACGCAGTACAACCGCAGCAGTCATTGCCGAGTATGCTTATATTGTTCATATTATTCCTCGATTATTTTCTTGAGAATTTCGGCAGAACGGGTGCGTTCCGCATTGATTTTTTGATTAACCGCAGTAAAGTCAATAGGAGTGTCGGCAATTTTAAAATCATCGTAGCTCATAAGTATTCTGTCCTCAAGTCCTGCGGTTGCAAGAATACTTCTGTTGCGTTCGCTGTAAACATTTGGCAGAACATCAACAAATTGAGTGTTCAGACCTATGGCAAACGAAGTGCCGTGGAATGAATCAGTAAGGAAATAGTCGGCATTTTTTATATACCACAAAAATTCCTCAACAGGCGGGCAAAATACAAACTTGCCCGGCTTGAACATATGGTGAAAATAAGGGTTTACCCTTATAAGTTTCATATTTTTTCGTTTTGCAAATTCCTTTGCATATGTCTGAAATTCTTTATTTGGGTGCAGTTGATACACAAGAACATAGCTTTCCTTTTTTTCTTTTTTCGGAAGAGTATCAAGCCAATTCTGCGGTGTCATTAAAAATGTTGGGTCAAGCACCTGCTCGGCGTCCACACCGAGAGATTTTGCAAGTTCCACACCGCTTTTTTCACGAATTGTGATGTGGTCATAGCGTTTGAGCCATTTTATAATGTTATCTCTGTCCTCGTCACGCACGGTTTTTGTGCCGAAGCAGCCTGCATAAGCAATTTTCTTTTTGTCATCGGGTACAAAAGAAAGAAAATATGCAGGGTCAATAACACCTGTACCCACGGTATTCCACACCTGGTCACTGCCTGTCATATAAATATCAGCCTTTGGCGGATTTTCGGCAAGCTGCTCGGGGGTGTTCCATACCTCGTCTGTGAGTTTCAGCATATTGCTTCTGTAAACATCAAAGCGTTTTGTTGCGGCGTCAAATACAGGCTTTTGCGTTACCTTGTACAAAAGCCTTGTAGCTGCATTTTTATTCCATCTTGAAATGGCAAGGTGGGTTTTAGCCTGGTTTTCGGGAAGTTCGTCTGTTCTTATGTAATTTATACACACTGCCTCGTGACCGAGTGCCTCAATTGCCTTTTGCGTGGCAAATGTCTGCAGCACCGAGCCGTAGTTTGACGGTGTGTGTCTTGTAATAAAAGCAACTTTCATTGTTGTTTCCTCAATTATTTTTCTGCTTTGCGTGCCTGTAAGGTTCTTTCAATATAAAAATTTTGCAGCCAATCGGCTGTTTCCTGAATGTCAAAGCCTGCTTTTACAACCTGACTTTGGCAGTCTGTTCTTTTATATGACGAAAGAATGTCGAGCGCTTTATCCGCCCACTGCTCCGCTGTATTTGCAAGTGAAAATGTAGTTACATTGTCGGTTACGATAGTTTCGGGAGTGATTACATCACTCATAAGTACAGGCAAGCCTGCTGTCTGTGCCTCAATTCCTGTAAGCGGAAGTCCCTCCCACAAAGACGGGAAGAGGAACATATCGTATGCCTGATAAACTCGGTTTGTGTCTTTGCGCACGCCAAGGAAGATTACGCTGTCATCAATGTTCAGTTCCTTTGCCTTTTGACGGATTTCGTCCTCAAGTCTGCCCTCGCCGCAGAGAGCAAGTACGGTGTTAGGATTCTTTTTGTGAATAACACTGAATATTTCAAGCAGGAAAGTATGGTTCTTCTGCTGCATAAATCTGCCCACATGACCGATTACCGTCTTGTCGCCCACACCGAGTTCTTCACGAACTCCTCTTCTTATCTTTTCGTCAAATTTAAAGCGGTCGGTTTCAATACCGTTCTTTATAAAACGAACCTTACCGTCTGCAACGGCCTTTTTGCCAAAACTCCATTCTCCTGCGGGAGTTGAGCACATAAACATATCCGTACAATGCTTTTTAATGAAAAGTTTTTCGTAGCGGAAGAAGAAATATTTTAAATTTACAACCGTCTTAGCGTTGTGGCTGTGGGCAATTCTTGTGGGAATGCCTGCCTTGTGAGCGTATTCGAGCGGCCAGAGGTTCAACTCCTGATGAGCGTGAAGAACCTTGTATTCTGGATGATTTTCAAAAACTTCCATACATTCCTTTTTAAATCCTGCCGTTTTGAGCGGATTAAAAGGCTGTGTGCGGAAAATTTTGCCGCCGTAGCTTTTGATTTCAGGCTCGTAAAAGCCCTCTTGCGGACGGTGAACGAGAAAGTCAAATAAAAGCTGTTCTCTGTCAATGTGTCTGTATAAATTTATTACAAGCGTTTCGATTCCGCCTGTATCCATTAAAACTATGTTATGTAAAACTCTGATTGGCTCCATATTTTACCTCTGCTTTATTTTTGCGTTTGTTTTTCATAGGGATAAGAACTCCGTGCACAAGGCCGATTGAGCTTGTCACAAAACTTTCCGGTAAAACCGTAAACATTTTATATGCGGTTTTCTTTACCTTGTTTCGTGGGTCTTTCCAAAGCGGCTCGTCCGCCCATGGCGACTCACTCTTGAAATTAAGGTATTTGTCAAGCATAGGGTGGAAGTTGTTTTCCATCCACGGACGGGTACCGTCCATAAAGCAGGTGGTAAAGTGAACAATACATGGATTTTTGATTGCATGGGCAACCTCGTTTTCGCTGTAGTATGAGGTTACTCTCTTTACCTTTTTAAGGTTTTTGTATTTAACATAATAAACCATTGAATATGCATTGTATTCAAGGGGTACAATGAGTTTTTCACTGCTAGGAACGCAAGCGTTGAGCACTGCCTGGTCAACAAAAGAAAGTTGAGAATGTGCGGAAATGTATTTCTTAAATTTTTCTTCTGTGCCGTCCTCTCTGATTTTTTTGAGGTTGAGCATAATGTTGCCTGCGTTAATATAGGTGTCTTCGGGTTTAAGACCGATTTCTGTTTTGTAGTTGTCGCCTATGCACTCAAGCGCACCGGCAACGGTTTTGCCTGTCATATCCGTGTTCCACAACGGCTCAAGCGATGACATTATCATTGTATCACAGTCAACATGGATAACCTTTTCTACCCATTCGGGGAGGAGACTTGCCTCAAAAAGTCTGCCGAATGTGCTGATGTTCCATCTGCCTATGTCAATACTTGTGCCTGTAAGTTTTTCAATGTCTGCAATCGGCACAAAGTACAGCGGTCTGTTAAATTCAGCGCAAAGCGTTGTGAATTTTTCTTTATTTTTTTCACTGATATTGTTGTCAATTATAAAAACACTAAGCTCTTTGCACTGCTTATTGTTTTTTAGCAGTGAGTAAAGCGATACGCCCGCTATAGGTGCATAGCTGTCAGAGCTTGAGTAAACTATGTTCATTATACCCTCCGTAAGTAAATGCCAATTAATTATTTAAGATACTTTTCCTCAAATTCTTTGAATGACTGAAGATTTTTGTCTTTATCGGCAAGAATAAGATTTTCAATACCGCCGATTTCGTCAAACGGCCATTCAACACCGAAGTCAGGGTCGTTGTACATAATGCCGTCATCATATTCACCGTAGAATTTTTCGCCGCACTTGTATGAAACAACGGATGGTTCAAGTACAAGATAGCCGTGTGCAAAATGTTCGGGAACATAAAGTTCGTTCATATTTTCTTCCGAAAGATAAAATCCCTGCCATTTTTTGAAAGTAGGTGAGTCGGGGCGAAGGTCAACTATAACATCAAAAACCTTACCTTTAATGCATCTTACAAGCTTTGCCTGCTCGTGCACACGCTGAAAATGGAGAGCACGGATAACACCCTTGTGAGATACTGTATAGAAAACTTCCGCAAGGTTGTGCTCAAGGCCGTTTGCCTCGAAAACTTCCTTAGAATAATCCTTAATAAATGCGCCTCTTATATCTGTTGCGCAGAAAGGCTTTATAAGATATGCGCCTTCAAAATCTGTTTTGCAAAATTCAAATTTCTGAATCATATAGATAAATCTCCTTAATCCTGTTTCGATTAAAAATTTATTATTTAATAATTTAACTGAAAATGTGTATTAATGCTACACCACATTTAGAACAGAGTATGCAAATAGCGTTACGAATATAAAGGGCGAAAGATAAATTTCGCCCTGATTTTTAGTCTACGGACTTAATCCACTCCATAGTAAGCCTTGTGCCCTCTGCAAAGGAAATCTCAGGTTTGAAGTGGCAGTCTGTTTCTATGTCGGTTGTATCAAATGCCTCAAGCGGCATATTTACACCTGTAAACGGCACATCACCGAAAATTGGTTTTGCTTCAGGTGCAAGCTCGTTCTGCATTTCGAGAATGAACTCCTTGAGTGGTCTTGCGTTGCCACTGCCTATTGTGTACTCTTTGTTTGCAATGCCGTATTCGCCGATCGCCTCAAAGGCTCTTGCAACATCGTCTATATAAATGAAATCGTAATTTTGTGTAGCGGCTGTAAACTGTAAAGGCTCGCCTGCAATAATTTTGCGAATTGTTGAATTAACAAATCTCGGCGAAAACTCGCCTGCGCCGTAAGCGTTGGTAATTACCGCCCAGCAAAGGTCTATGTCAAGGCTGTTTGCAATCGGCTTGCAGATAGAACGGGCAATGAGCTTGCCTGCACCGTAAATGTACGGCAAACCCGGTTTGCTTTCCTGTGTGTAAACCGCTGTGTAGGTTTCTTTTTCCATAATCGAACCTGCGTTTACAAACTTTTTGCACTGCATTTTGTCAGCTATTCTGAGCGCACGGGCTGTCCAGAGCGCATTCTGCAACTGAATGTTCTCGTCGCATCTTAACGGGCCTGCCGAGCCTACCCACGCAAAGTGGTAGAAAACATCAACATCTCTGTCCGAAATTTTATCAAAGAGAGTTTCAATTTCATCAAGCTCGCAATATACAATTTCAATACCGTCAAGTTTTTCTATGTTATCGATTTTTTCGTTTTCGTCTTTTACAACGGCAAAAACTTTTACTCCGTCAGCGCAAAGTCTTTTGCATACATTTGAGCCGACAAAGCCGTTTGAGCCTGTTACAATCGCCTTTTTCATCACTAAACCTCTTTTGTTGATGATATATTTAAATTCTACTTGCTAAAAAATCCTCAATCTGTTTGTCCATACATTTTCTGACATCGCCTTTTTCCATATAACAGCGTGACCATTCAACAGTTTTTTCAACGGCCTCGGTTACATGCCAATGCGGTTTCCAGTCAAATACAGCCTTGAGCTTTGAACAGTCGAGCTTTAAGAAATTAGCCTCGTGTACGGCATTTTTCTCACTTTTGTTTATCCAATTGATTTTGCCGTCGGCGTACTTTACAAACAAGTCAACAAGCTCGCCTGTAGTAACGCAGTCACATTCGTCGGGACCTACATTGTAGTAGTCCGCAAATTTAATATCTTCATATTGTGCTTTTGCAATCATAAGATACGCAAACAACGGCTCAAGCACATGCTGATACGGTCTTGTTGAATGAGGATTACGAACGATTATATCTTCGCCTTTTTCAAGTGCACGAACGCAGTCCGGAATAATTCTGTCGTTTGCAAAATCGCCGCCACCAATAACATTGCCTGCTCTTGCGGTTGAAATTGCCACTCTGCCGTCTGCAAAGAACGAATTTTTGTAGCTGTGAGTTACAAGCTCCGAACAGCTTTTGCTGTTTGAATACGGGTCAAAGCCGTCGAGCGGCTCGTTTTCACGGTAGCCCCATTGCCACTCCTTATTTTCGTAAACCTTGTCTGTTGTTACATTGAGGAATGACTTTACGCAGTCCGACTGTCTTACACATTCAAGAATGTTTACAGTGCCCATTACATTTGTTTCGTATGTATAGGCAGGCATCTTGTAGCTGTCACGCACAATCGGCTGTGCCGCAAGATGGAGAACAATCTCAGGCTGTGCCTCGTCAAATGTCTTTTTAAGTAAATCAAAATCACGAATATCGCCGATAACGGACTTAATGTCACCTTCGATGTTTGCAATTTCAAATAAATTCGGGTTTGTAGGAGGGTTAAGAGAGTAGCCGGTAACCTGTGCGCCTGCATTTGCAAGAATTTTGCAGAGCCAACTGCCCTTAAATCCTGTGTGACCTGTTACAAATACTCTTTTACCTTTATAAAAATTAAGCATTAATCTTTCCATACCTTCCACGGTGCTTTGTTTGTGCTCCAGAGTTTTTCGAGCTTTTCTTTGTCACGAAGAGTGTCCATACACTGCCAGAAACCGTTGTGTTTCCAGCACATAATCTGACCTTCTTTTGCAAGCTGTTCCATAGGCTCACGCTCAAACATAATTGTATCGTCTTTTACATAGTCGAGCACCTTTGGTTCGAGCACCATAAATCCTGCGTTTATCCAACCGGAGTCAATGTCGCTTTTTTCACGGAATGCCTTAACCTCGTTTTCGTTTGAAAGGTCAAGCACGCCGAAACGGCTCTCGGGTTTTACCGCCGACATAGTTGCAAGTCTGCCGTTCTTCTTGTGAAATTCATAAAGAGCATTAATATCCACATCAGACACACCGTCACCGTATGTCATAAAGAAAGGTTCATCGCCTATAAAGTCACGCACTCTCTTAAGTCGACCGCCTGTCATTGTGTTAAGTCCCGTATCAACAACCGTGACCTTCCACTGTTCGGCCCTTTTGTTATGTACGATTATTTTATCGTCCTGTGTAAAATCAAATGTTATGTCCGAAGTATGCAGAAAATAATCCGCAAACCATTCTTTAATTACATGCTGTTTGTATCCTGCGCATATAATAAATTCGTTTACTCCGTAATATGAATAAAGTTTCATAATATGCCACAAAATCGGCATACCGCCTATTTCAACCATAGGCTTTGGCTTGAACTGCGATTCTTCGGAAATTCTTGTTCCAAAGCCACCTGCAAGTAATACAGCTTTCATTGCTTTTCCTCCTTAAACCGCACCTACACGCTTAAAAACAGAAATAAATGTTTTGAAAATTATTTTTAAATCAAGTAATACGGAACGGTTCTTTACATAGTAAATTTCCATAGCTCTTCTGCGTGTGTATGTAGTGGCGCTTCTACCGTTTGCAGCCCAAAATCCTGTAAGACCCGGCTTTACGCTAAGCAGCATATCACGGTAGTTACCGTATATCTGAGTTTCAACATCCATAACGGGGCGAGGGCCTACAACAGAAATATCGCCCTTAAGAATGTTAATAAGCTGTGGAAGCTCGTCAAGACTTGTTTTTCTCATAAATTTTCCTACTTTTGTAACTCGAGGGTCGTTTTCAAGTTTAAAGTTTTTTTCGTATTCGGCTTTTTGCTCGGGGGTAAACTGCTTTATAAGTTCTTCCGCATTTGTTACCATACTTCTGAACTTATAGATTTTTATTGTTTTGCCGCCTTTGCCGACACGCTTGTGCGCAAAGAAAGCAGGACCTTCGCTTGTGGTTTTTATAAGTATGGAAAGAATGATAAAAACAGGTGAAAGAACAATCAAACCGATGAGTGAACATACAATATCGAAAACACGCTTTACAAAATCGTAAATCGGCTTCGGTTTAACTGAATGTGTGTTTGATGTTGCCGCTTTCGATGTGTCGGTGATGTTTGCTTTTCCCATAATTGCTTCCGTTTTCTCCTCCGTAAATTTTTATCATACCCAATTAATTACCTGTGTAATTAAATAAAATTGCTCTGAAGTATAAAGCTTAGTATTTGGTTGAATTGCTGTAATATCCGCCGTATCTTGAGTAGTAACCCTTGCTTTTTCTTGTTTCCTGCGGCTTAACTCTGTTAAGAATAACTCCGAGGATTTTTGCGTCTGTACGCTCAACTGTTTCTACGGTTTTTGCAAGCTCCGGATATGTTGTTGAGTTGCTTCTTGCAACAATTACAACACCGTCCGCTGCCTTAAGAATCGGAACTGCATCGATTACGATACCTACAGGAGGTGTGTCAAAAATTATGTAATCGAACTGCTTTTCAACGGTTTTGATAAGTTCCGACATTGCCTCGCTCGCAAGAAGTTCCGAGGGGTTTGGCGGAATTGCGCCGTAAGTGATAGCCTTAAGATTTTCAATTTTTGTATCTTTTATAATGTCTTCAAGCGCACATTCTTCGTTAAGATAGTTTGTAAGTCCCGGTGTAGGCTCAATTTTGAGAGCGGTATTTACTCTCGGACGACGTAGGTCGCATTCTATAACAAGTACCTTTGTGCCAACCTGCTGAGCAAGTGCGGAGGCTACATTTATTGAAGTTACGGTTTTGCCTTCGCTTTTTGTTGATGATGTAAAAGCTATTTTCTTACATCCTTTTTTAAATATAGAATATGCAATATTTGTTCTTGCGGCTTTATATGATTCACGAACCTGAAAGCCAAGAACATCGGTATCTATTGAACGCTCAATTGCTTTGTTTTTCTTCATCTTTTGTTACTCCTTTAAATTATTTGCCGTATCCGTAACTGTCTGCTTTGCTTGCTTTTTTCGGATTTGAAAAATATTCAAAATCAGGAATTGCGGCAAGTATAGGAAGTCCGAGAATTGTAGTCATTTCTTCGTTGTATTTGATTTTAACATCAAGGAAGTCACGAACAAACGAAATAATAAGTGAAATTATAAGACCTGCGGCAAATGCAATAAGAACATTTTTTATTACATTAGGTGATGTGGGCTCCTTCGGAACAGTTGCCTCATCAACAATTTTGAGTTTTGCATTGTCCTTAACATTTGCGATTGTATCAGGTGCGGTCTTAGCAATGGCATCGCCTATATTTTTCGCCTCATACGGACTTGAAGATGTAACAATTGCTTTGAATACCTCTGTGTTTTCGATGCTTTCAAATTTAATCATAGATTTAAGCTGAGAGGCTGTGTATTTTTCGTTGAGAGTTTTTGAAACTTCGCTGTAGAATGTATTGGAATCGAGAAGTTCGATATATGTAAGTACAAGGTTTTTAGCGTAGTTTATACTCTGATAGTCCTCTGCGGCGGTTGAGGTTTTGTAGTTTGTTTCAACATAAAGTTTGAGGTTTGATGTGTATGTTTTCGGAATAAAAAATGTTGTTATAAAAAACGATACAGTTGCGAACAAAAGAGATACAACTATGATGAAAACTATATTTTTCTTGATAATTCTTGTTATGTCCTTAAACGATATTTCCATTAAAATGATTCTCCTCCCAGCTTTTACGGCAAACGCAAATGCATTTTCGCAGTTGCCATAATCAACATAAAAGCCGATAATTATTCAAAATATAACATTACTATTATATTTGAAAACAACTTAAAAATCAATACTGCTAAAAGCGGTAAATTTGACGATTTTATATGCGAATAAGAGGATTTTGTACAAATATAACAAAACCTTTGTTATATTTGTTAAATTTAAAAATGCAAAATTTTATTATTTGGTAATTATGTATATATTTTTGAAATAAAAAACAAATAACCGCCACACTAATAAATAAAATTATACAAAAACAAAAATGTTTATCAGCAAAATTTCTACACATACAAAATTGTATGTGTTTAACGAGTTTGCTTTTTTAGTAAAAATGATGTGAACATCATATACAAATTTATAAAAGGAATAATAAAAACACCCTTTTGATGCAATAATTCAAAAGGGTGCACAAACAGATATGCAGTTTAAAACAAAATTGTATATTATTGAAAATCGAATAATTACAGATTCTTTTCGTATATAAGTCTTAATCCCTCGAGTACAAGGTCGTCGTTTACGGTAATGTCTTTTTTGCAGAACTTTACAATGTGCGGTGCAAATCCGCCTGTTGCAACAAGAGTGCATTTCTGACCCGTTTCCGCTTCAAAGCGGTCGATTACGCCGTCAATCATTGCGGCATTGCCGTAAATTATGCCGCTGCGTATACAGTCGGCAGTATTTGTTCCGATTGCCTTTTGTGGCGCAGAAAAACTGACCGACGGCAAAAGTGCGCATTTTGCGGTAAGTGCGTCAAGTGAAATCTGCACACCCGGCAAAATAACTCCGCCGCAATAAGCCTTGTGCTCGTTCATATAAAGAATGGTTGTGGCAGTGCCCATTCCGATTACGATTACCGGGCAGGGGTACTGTTCTTTTAAAGCAACGCACATACATACAATGTCCGAGCCTACGGCGCCGGGGTTGTCAAGGCGAATGTCAAGACCTGTTTTAATGCCCGGTCCGACAACCAAACTTTCTACATTTGCCACAGTAAAAATAGCTTTTCCGAGCAGGTCGGTTACTATGGGTACTACGCTTGAGATTATTGAGCCGTTAATTTCGTTTACATCAACATTGTTTATTCTGAATATAGTATAAAGGTCAACTGCGTAATCGTCGGCGGTTTTACTGCGATTAGTGGAAAATCTTAACTTCATAAGCAGTTTTTCACCTTTGTAAAGTGCAAATTTTATATTTGTATTGCCCACATCCGTGCAAAGCAACATAAATATCACCTCATTGTAATTGCTTGGAAAAAACATCCTGCAACTCTAAATTATATCGTATTTTTCCTTTTGTTTCAACTCTATTTTTAAATCTGTTTTGCTTATGGATGTAAATATTTGCCGCATTTGCGGATTTACTCGAAAAATGAAAAATTGTATTGTTTTTAGACTAAAGATGTTGTATAATAAAATATGCTTTAATTAATATAATGATATAATGAGGAAACAGCGTTTAATTATCTGTTGCTTTTTTTAAGACGGGAGAGTGTATATATGGCAGATAAATACAACTTAGACTATTTTGATGACGACAGAGTTGCGGCTCAACGCAGTCAATACAGGAGAGAATACCGTCAGCCGATGAACAGACCGCTGCAAAACGGCAGAGGGCCTGTACCTAATAATAGAAATAATGTGCATCGCAAGCCGCCTAAAAGAAAAAGATTCAGCAGAAGACTTAGAAACCGCATTATTATTGTAAGTGTTGGAATACTTATATTAATACTTATAATCACAATGATTTCTTCAATGTTCAGAGCCTGTACCGGTTCGGACAGAAAAGTTGACAATAATTCCGATAAAACAATACCACCTACACAGGCAGCAACCACTCAACCCGCAACACAAGCAGCAAACGCAGCGGCACTTAATTTTGTTACGCCTAATATTCAGGACAATAACACAACAGGATATATGGGTACAAACGCTTACATCTGGAACGGCGCCGCATATGAGCTTTTCGGCGGCGATGAATACAGAGCACAGCTTTATGCCGATTCAATCAACAGCTATCAGCAGAAGTTAAGCGGAATTAAGGTTTACAATATGGTTGTTCCCAACCATACGGAAATGGGACTTCCGCAAAGACTTAAAAACAGCTCCGCTCCGTCGGATTCACAGGCAGAGAACATCAAGCAGATTTATTCAAAGCTAAACAGCTCTGTAACACCGATAAATGCTTACAACAAAATTGCCGAGCACTGCAACGAATATGTTTATTACAATTCCGACCACCACTGGACAGGACTTGGCGCATATTACGCATATACAGCGTTTGCGGAGGCAACAAATCAGGATGTTCTTGATTTAAGCACTTGCACGGAAAATAAAATTGAGGGCTTTACGGGTTCGTTTGCAAACACAAATGACGGACTTACAACCGATACCGTAAGCTATTGGACATTCCCTTATAATGTTACAATGGATATTACGGATTCAAACGGCACTGTATCAAACTACGATTCGCCTTATTATCAGTATGCGGAGGCGGGTTCAAATACATACAGTTTATTTATTATGGGCGACAATCCGCTTACCGTTTTACATTCGGATTCAGAAAAAGGCACAGGCAAGAAGATTGCCGTTGTCAAAGAAAGCTACGGCAACGCATTCTCACCGTATCTTACAAATAACTATTCCGAAGTTCATATTATAGATTTCAGATATTTCGGACAGAATCTTGCAGACTACTGCAAGCAGAACGGCATTACAGAGGTTCTTTATCTCAACGGCATTATGAGTGCAAATACTCAGGTACAGCTCGACAGTATGGACGGCTTACTGAATTAATTGTTGATTTTTATTTGAATTAAGAAAGGAGGCAGCGGCAATGCTTGCGGAAAATGTAAGAGTAAATGTGTTTGGCAAGGTCGGAAAAGGTTTTTTCTCCGCCTATGTTTCGGGCAATTCCTTTTCAAACAAAAGCGCTTATCTTGTTACACGCAAGGACAGAGTTGAAGAATACTTTGACGGTGTGGTTATTGCCGTTGCCAAATTTGAGGGACTCAAGGGCGATAAATTCATAGTCGCTCCGTACGGAGAGATTTATTACGAGCCGGAGCTTAAAAAAATACTTGCCCGCTTGCGTAATGTAAAAGTGGAGAGTATAAGCTGTCTTTACGAAAAATCCTGCGGTGCGGTGATTTTTTACCGCAACAAGCAGAATACAAAGGTATTGCTTGTGAAGAACAGCAACGGCAGATATTGGAGTTTTCCGAAAGGTCATATAGAAAACGACGAAAACGAGCAGGAAACCGCTTTGAGAGAAATCAAAGAGGAAACAGGGCTTGATGTTACCCTTGCAAAGGGATTTAGAGAAATCAGCGAGTATTGCCCGTTCGGCAAAATTCGCAAGCGGGTAGTGTTCTTCCTTGCACAGGCGTTTACCGACAGCGTAAAAATTCAGGAGGAAGAAATCGACAGTTACATCTGGGTTGACCTCCAGCAGGCACGAAAACTTTGCACATATGACAACGATTTAAGAATTATAGAAAAAGCCGAAACCGCAATACATTTAATGAGAAATTAATTTGAAATCCGTTTCATATATATAATCGGGTGATTATATATGAAACGGATTATTTTATTGCTTATTTCTGCTTTTGTGCTTGCCTGTTCGGTTATGACGATTGTCGGCGGAAAGGAAACCGATAATTTTATAAAGTATGCGGAGTTTAATGTTACGGCAGACGCTCTGCAAAAAGCCGTCAGTTACGATGTTTCTTCACAGTCAGAAGATAGCAAACTGAATTATATAGAAATTTTATCGTACCTCGGCGCAAAATACGGCGGAGATTTTGCAAAATACAAGCAAAGCGATATGGATAACCTCTGCGAAAAGCTGAAAGACGGCAAAACAATAGCCGAGCTTACCAAGGATATGAAATACTATACATATTATTATAATGTGTACACGGCAGTGCTGAACGGTATGGTTGGAAATTTTGAGGAAGAACAGTCTGACGGCAGTATAAAGCAGGACTACGGAGTGCGGTGGTTTTCGCCGATAGCAAAGACTTTTCCGTATTCGCATTACGATGACTTCGGTGCAAAGCGGATATTCGGATACACAAGACCGCATTTGGGGCACGACCTGATGTCGGCAGTCGGTACTCCCGTTATAGCCGTTGAATCGGGCAAGGTCGAGTGCCTCGGCTGGAACAGATACGGCGGTTGGCGAATCGGCATACGCTCGCTTGACAATAAAAGGTATTGGTATTATGCGCATTTGCGGCAGAACCGCCCCTATGCCGAGAACCTCAAGGAGGGCGATACGGTTACGGCAGGCGATGTTATAGGCTATGTGGGCAGAACAGGTTACAGCGATACCGAAAACATAAACGGAATTACCGAAAGCCATCTTCATATAGGGCTTGAGCTTGTTTTTGACGAAAGCCAAAAGGAAAGCGACAACGAAATATGGGTGGATATGTACGCACTCATAAGTACCCTTGAACAGCATAAAAGCTCAACCGTCAGAAACAGTGAAACAAAAGAGTTTAAAAGAGAGTTTTCTTTTAAAGAAATTAGTTGATAATGCCAAAATTCGAGGACAGCAATTATATTTGCTTTAATTTCATTGACTGTACCATAAAAATAATGTAAAATAAACAGTAATCGCCCTCACCAAAAGCGGTGAGGGTATTTTATGGTGTGCAAATCCCGACAATTATTATATTGCGTTCAGAGCAATGAATTGTCAGGTTAAAAAGGATATATAACGCTTGATTTTGTACTTATTTTATAGAATATTTGGGGGTATACAGATTGGTTTTTTCAAGCCTTGTATTTATGTTTGCGTATCTGCCGCTTACTCTGCTTATATATTACATTGTGCCGAGAAAGGGCAGAAACATTTTTCTGTTCTTTATAAACCTTTTGTTCTACGGCTGGGGCGAGCCGAAACTTATCGTGCTTATGCTCATAAACATAGCCGTAAACTACATAGGCGGATACCTTGTAGATAAATTTAAAGATGATCAAAAAAAGCGTAAACTTGTGCTTATACTCACCTGCGTTATCGACATAGGTACACTTGCGGTGTTTAAGTACACGGGAATGATTGTGGAAACCGTTAATATGCTGCCGTTCCTGAATCTGCCGACTCCGCAGATTTCTTTGCCGATCGGTATCAGCTTCTATACATTCCAGACAATGAGTTATGTAATTGATGTTTACAGAGGCGATGCACCCGTATCGAAAAATCCTATCAATTTCGGTACATATGTAGCGCTTTTTCCGCAGTTGATTGCAGGCCCTATCGTTCGTTACCGTGATGTTGCCGAACAGCTCACAAACAGAAAAGAAACCTTGGACGAGTTTACAAAGGGTGTAAACCTCTTTATAATCGGTCTTGGCAAGAAAGTTTTGATTGCAAATCAGATGGGCAACCTGAGTACGGCAATGTTTGCCACAACCGATGAAAACGGCGTTGTCGGCACTTGGGTAGGAATTATAGCCTACAGCTTTCAGCTTTATTTTGACTTTTCGGGCTATTCCGATATGGCTTGCGGCCTTGGCAATATGCTCGGCTTTGAGTTTCTTAAGAACTTTAACTACCCGTACATTTCTAAATCCGTCACGGAATTTTGGAGAAGATGGCATATTTCACTTTCAACATGGTTTAAGGAATATGTTTATATTCCGCTCGGCGGCAACAGAAAAGGTGCGAAAAGACAGATACTTAACCTTATTATCGTATGGGGACTTACGGGTATTTGGCACGGTGCGTCATGGAACTTTGTATTATGGGGACTTTACTACGGCGTTTTGCTTATTTTTGAAAAGTTTGTTTTCAAAAAGGTTCTCGACAAACTGCCGTCGGCAATTCAGCATATCTACACAATGTTTATAGTAGTTATCGGCTGGGGACTTTTCTACTTTACAGATATGAGCAAGCTCGGCACATTCCTTGGAGATTTGTTTAACTTCGGCAACGGTATCTGCGGAGAGCAGGCTTTAAATCTTATACTTTCATATTTGCCGCTTATAATTGCAGCGGCTGTTGCAAGCACACCGCTTGCGGCAAAGCTCTACGCAAAGGTGCAGAACACAAAGTATATCGGTTTTGCGCAGACCGCATTTGTTGCAATTGTGCTTATACTTTGCACAGCCTCACTTGTAAACCAAAGCTATAACCCGTTCCTATATTTCAGATTTTAACGGTAGGAAAGGAGAGTCTTTATGAAATATGCAGCAAAACATTCAGCAAAACATATGGAATCCTCAAAGCCTGTCTGCCGCCATCTGCCGAGCTTTGTATTTATAATTTTTATATTCGGCTTTGCAATTTGGTTTTTAATAAATCCGAAAGCCGACTACAGCTCAAGCGAAAAGAGATATTTGCAGAAATTCCCGACAGTAACGGTAAATTCTGTGCTTGACGGCAAGTTCGGCACAGATTTTGAAAAATATTTTGCCGACCATTTTCCTATGCGTACCCAATGGGTAGGCGCAAACGCTTACTTTAATCTCTCTGTCGGCAACAACGGCGCAGACGGTGTTTACAATTGTAAGAACGGCTACCTTATAAATAAGCCGATACTTGATACCGACACACTTGAGAGCAATGTGCAGACAATCGCAGATTTTGCGAAATCAGTCGATGTTCCCGTAACGGTAACACTTGTGCCGTCAACAGGCTACATCGTAAATGATGTTCTTCCTGCGGTTCACGATACATATACAGATGACGAAAAAATCGAGAACGCACAGAAAGTGCTTACCGAAAGCGGTGCGGATTTTGTGGATTTGCGTTCCGCATTCAAAAATGCCTATGCAAACGGCACACAGCTTTACTACAAAACCGACCACCATTGGACAACGGCAGGTGCATATACGGGTTATACGGAAATATGCAAGTCGCTCGGAATAACCCCTGCCGACAAGAGCCTGTTTACGGTCGAAAAGTACAACGATTTCTACGGCACAACCTACTCAACAAGCGGTTTTTGGCTCACACAGCCGGATACCATTGAAATTTGGAACAATAAAAATAACACCGAAAAGAATATCAGCGTAGAGATTATTGAGGGCGACGAAAAACAGGATTACCACTCAATGTATTTCTACAATCATCTTGAAGAGGACGATAAATACCCTGTATTCATAGACGGAAACCACGCAATGACAAGAATCAAGAATACAAATGCCGCAGGCGGAAAAATTCTCCTTGTAAAGGACAGCTTTTCACATTGTCTTGCGCCGTTCCTTGCAGAAAATTACAGTGAGGTAATACTCGTCGATATGCGTTATTACAAAAACAGCATTTCAGAACTTGCACAGCAGGAAAAACCCGATAATATCCTGGTGCTCTACGGCATAGATAACCTTGCAACCGATACCGACATTGCGTGGCTGTCGTAAAATGATTAATAGCGGTAAAATTGACACTCGGCTTTTTAGTCGGGTGTTTATTTTTGCGTGGATAAATTTTAATATTTTTAGTATAAAATTGTTGTTTTATGAAATATTTATGCTATAATGATTTCAGTGAAATATAAGAACTAAAGGCGGTGAGGGTAATTAACAGCGTAGGAAGAAATATATTTAAAGCTATTCATGAGGGCAAGTGGCTTTATATAGAGTATAAAAACAAAAGTGATACAAAAAGTAACGAGATTTTGCTAAGCTATCATTATCGCTGTAATAAAGCTATAATAGATTTCAGCAATAAAAAATATTATAATAATAAACTGAAAATTAAAACAGTATCTCAAAGCACACAGCCCCTGACATTTGTTGATATTCAACCAGAAAATCCAGCGAACCCAGAAAATCCTGATTCGGGAAAAGATAATAATACAGGTAACAATTCTGGTTCGGAAACAAATGAAAATGGAGGAGAAAAGATAGAATCTGTTTCAACAGGAGACGAATCTGCAGTTGGATTTTGGAGCCTAATGGCTGTAATCATGGTAAGTATAGTGATGTGTATGGCATTTACAAAAATAAGACGTAAAAAGCAGAGAAATTAAGGAGCCACATAAGTGTTCAGAAAAAAGTATAAAGTAGTATTAAAAGTAGTAGTATTAGCAATTGTTCTTGGAGTTCTATTAAATGCTTGTAGTAAAAGACAAACAGTAACCGAGGAATATAATACAATAAGTGATTTGGCGTATTCTGAAAAATGTAAAATTGAACCAATCATATATATTGAAGAAAAAACAGGATTTGTTCCATATATTGTATTAACTAATGATTATAATGGTAAAACACTTTTGTTAAGAAAAGAAATTCTTCCAGAGAATAGAAGAGTTAGTGATTATTCGGCTTACTATGAAGAAAGCGAAATTGATAATTACTTAATGGGAGAGTTTTTTGATAATTTACCTATTCAAACTCGTTGCTTAATTCAAGATTCGGAAATAGAGATTTTAGATGAACGATGCTTGAATCAAATAGATGATAGCGTGATAACTATTGTAAGAAAAGTGTTTTTGTTGTCTTTTACTGAACTTGGATATAAAAAAAATGGGCATGTCGGAGTTGAAGGGGTGCCATTGTTGTATTTTAAAGATAATAAGAATCGTTTTGCTACTACGAATAATGGAAAGTTTACTGTAAGTTGGTGGTTAAGAAGTGCGGATTCTACATATGATTCTTGTGTATATGCAGTAGGACCGGAAGGTGAAATTGGAAGCACGAATGCATGCAATATGAATGGCATCAGGCCAGCATTTTGTGTTGACGGTAAGCAAGAAATATATAAAGAAGAGGGCAGATATATTTTAAAATAACATAACTTATTTATATTAAAGTGATTATGTTATTTTGAAAGAATTATTGAAATTCATTTGCCTGTGCTATCTAAACGTTAATTGGCTACATTTTATTACTTAGTTTGATAAGTCATAATTTATCAATGTTACCAATAATTAGGATACAACAAAAAATCCGACAATAGTTTTTACTACTGTCGGATTTTTGATTGTTAAACTTATTCTTCTGTAATATCTTCGGCTTTTTTCGGGATAAAGTTATTTAGGAAACTTGCTTTTTTGCCTCTGTTTTTAAGGTAGATAAATCCCAAACCGTTAAACACAACTGCGCCGACAAAGTTTACCATTAAATCTTTCATTGTATCAATAAGACCGATGTCGAGGTAGCCGTTGATGCCGAGGTCTTTGCCGTTTACGGTTGTAGATGCTATTCCGCTTATATGGGTAACGGCGTTTGTATCGTTGCCCGAAAGCAGGGTAGAGTTGATTGTTGTGACGATTGTGTCTTTCTGCATATCTTTGCCGAGAAAAGTGTCAACACCAAACTCGAAAAATTCCCAAACTGTACCTGCCGTCATTGAAAAACAGAACGAGAACAGGCATACAAAGATAGGGGAAAGGTTAAATTTAACCCTTTTACTGCGGTTCAAAATATCGGTAAGTCCGAATCCCACGCCTGCGCAGATAAAACCGTTCAGCGTATGAAGAATTGTGTCGAGAAAAGGTATTTTTTCATAGAATGAACCGATTTCACCGAGAATATTTGCCGAGAATACAAACAGTATCATAAAGGTTTCAAGCACGCTCGGCAGTTCTATGTGAAGACTGCGGTCAATGAACGACGGAATCAACATAAGTATAAATGTAAGTCCGCAAGTCATTGCGCTTTCGTACTTGCCACGGATGATGTTGAGAACAAATATAAATATAATTACAAGCCTTAGTATAAAGTAAAGTGCGGTAAGCTCCTTGTTTTGCTTAACACTGATAAGCAAAGTGTGCGGCTTTTTTGCCTTTTGTGCCTTGTTTTTATTTTTTTTCACTCGTTTCACCTCTTAAAATTTTGTCATACATTATTATATGTAAGTGTTGATGTTTATTTTCTAAAAAGGTTCTGTTTTTATTTTTGGGTATATTATTCAGCAAACTGTTTTGCCAAGCAATTATAAAGGTTTGACCTAAATTTTTAAATCATTTCGCTTAACTCGTGCGCTAAATCAAATTTACTCCGACTTTTGATAAAGAACCTAAAAATAAGTCAGTCCGATTTATTTATTCTCGGACTGCTTTTTGTTAAGATTTTTGCTCTGCGTCCTGTTTTTCGGCAAGCTCTTTATTAAGCTCCTCTTTTGCTACAGCAAGCATAAGCTTGATTCTGTTTTCCTGGTTTACCTTTGGCGCACCCGGGTCATAGTCTATTGTAACAATGTTTGCTTTCGGGTTTACTTCCTTGATTTTGCGGATAGCGCCCTTGCCGTTGATGTGGTTCGGCAGACAGCCGAAGGGCTGTGTACAAACAATGTTTTCGTAGCCTGTTTCGGCAAGCTCAAGCATTTCTGCGGTAAGTAACCAACCCTCGCCCATTTTGCTGCCGTATCCGATAATGCCCTTTACAAGCTGTTTTGTATGAGCGTATTCGTGCGGCGGAACGAAGTTATATTTCTTTGCCGATTCAATCATAAGTGCTTCGAGTTTTGTGAGGTAGTCAAGCAGCATTTTACAAAATGTGGATTTAATCTTTGCACCGCCGTAAAGTTTGGCATCCTCAATTCGGTTGTCAACCTTAAATGAAGCAAAGCCCATAAGACCCGGCACACAAACCTCGCAGTCCTGTGAAGCCAAAAAATCCTCAAGTCCGTTATTCGCCATTTTGGAATATTTTACATAAATTTCGCCTACGATGCCGACTTTAACCTTTGGCACTTTATTAAGCTTAATTTCCGAAAAAGATTTTGTGATTTTATCAAGATTTTCGTCAATTTCTTCAAGCGTATAGCCGTTGCCCTCGATAAGCATTTTAGAAATCTTATCGCTCCAATCGGCAACAAGCGCCATACTTTCGCCTTTATTTACCTCATAAGGCTTTGTCTGGTTAGAAAGGAGCATAAGCTGATCGCCGTAAACAAGACCGCCGACAAATCTTCTGATAAGCGGAAGTGTGAGCGAAAAACCGCTGTTCTTTTCCATACCAAAGGAAAGAGAAATTACAGGAACAAACTCAAAGCCTGCTTTTTTAAGCGCTTTTCTTAACAGGAAGATATAGTTTGAGGCACGACAGCCGCCGCCTGTTTGGGTAATCATAAGCGCTGTTTTATGCACATCGTATTTGCCGCTCTGTAAAGCGTGTATAAACTGTCCGATTACAAGGAGCGCAGGGTAGCAGGTGTCGTTATGAACATATTTAAGACCTGTCTGTGCAATTTCAGGGCCGCAAGTGTCGAGAAGTTCCGACTTGTAGCCGTAGTAGTTAAAAACATTCTGAAGTATATTGAAATGAATAGGTGCCATATTCGGCATAAGGATTGTGTATTCCTTTTTCATTTCTTTTGTAAAAAGCAAACGACCTGTTTTGCTGTCATATTTAAGTTCAGCCATTTAAAGCACAACCTTTCAAACGGTGGTTAATCGTTGTCAATAGCAGCAAGCAAGCTGCGGATACGAATTTTAACTGCACCAAGATTTGTGATTTCGTCAATTTTAATCTGTGTGTAAATTTTGCCCTCTTTTTCAAGAATTTCTCTTACTTCGTCAGTAGTAATGGCATCTACGCCGCAGCCAAAGGAAACAAGCTGTATAAGCTCCATATCCTTTCTTGTTGTAACATACTTAGCGGCAGCGTACAGTCTTGAATGATATGTCCACTGGTTAAGTACATTGGTGTGGAATTTCTCAACCCTCGGAGATACAACATCTTCGCTGACGATTGCTACATTAAAACTCGAAATAAGTTTATCAATGCCGTGGTTGATTTCGGGGTCTACATGGTAAGGTCTGCCGGCAAGCACCATTATCTTTTTGCCCTCTTTTTCGGCTTTTTCAATAATCTCGTTGCCCTTTGCGATTACCTTTTTTCTGTACTTATCCTGTTCGTCATAAGCAAGTTTTGCGGCCTTTCTTACCTCGTTAAGTGTAAGATCGGGGAAATATTTAGAAAGTGCCTCATATGCCTTTTGTGGGAAATGCTTTGGCATATGTACGCCGAAGTATTCCTTTATAAAGCAGATTTTCTGCACATCTTTCATATTGTTGTTGATAACTTCCGGATAATATGCAACAACAGGGCAGTTGTAGTGGTTATCGCCGAGGTGTTCGTCAAAGTTGTATGACATACAAGGGTAGAAAATAGTTTCTGCGCCCTCGTCAATCAAAGTCTGAATGTGTCCGTGCACAAGTTTTGCAGGGAAACAAATTGTATCACTCGGAATTGTCTGCTGTCCGCGCTGATACATCTTTCTTGTCGAGAACGGTGAGTGGAATACTTCAAACTTAAGTTCTGTAAAGAATCTGTACCAGAACGGGTACATTTCAAACATATTGAGTGCCATCGGCATACCGAGCTTGCCACGAAGTCCCTCAACAGGCTTGTATTCCTCAAGCATTTTCAGCTTGACAGCGTACATATTAAGCTCGTTTGACTGCGATTTCTTTGTAATCGGACGCTCGCAACGGTTGCCTGCAATAAATCTTCTGCCGCCGCCAAAGCTGTTGATTGTAAGTCGGCAGTTGTTGCTGCACATACCGCAGTTTGTTACCTTTATATCGTGAACAAAGTTTTTGAGAGTCTCTTTATTTGCAAGTTTACTCTTGCCGTTGCCTTTTGATTTATTTTTTGAATATAGCGCCGCACCGTATGCGCCCATAAGACCCGCAATGTTAGGTCGAACAACCTCAACGCCCATTTCCTGCTCAAATGCACGGAGTACGGCGTCATTAAGGAAAGTACCGCCCTGTACAACAACTCTTTTGCCGAGTTCGTCAGGGCTTGACGCTCTGATAACTTTGTAGAGTGCATTCTTTACAACGCTTAAGGAAAGACCTGCGGAAATATCCTCGATTGTTGCGCCGTCCTTTTGAGCCTGTTTAACGCTTGAGTTCATAAATACCGTACATCTCGAACCGAGGTCAACAGGGCGCTTTGCAAAAAGTCCGAGCTTTGCAAAGTCGGCAATTTCGTAACCGAGAGCGTTTGCGAATGTCTGCAAGAAACTGCCGCATCCGGAAGAACAAGCCTCGTTAAGGAAGATGTTGTCGATTGCGCCGTTGTGAATTTTAAAGCATTTGATGTCCTGACCGCCGATGTCGATGATAAATTCAACATCGGGCATAAAGTATTTTGCGGCAGTGAAATGCGCAATTGTTTCTACTATGCCGTAGTCAACATCAAAAGCGTTCTTTATAATCTCTTCACCGTAACCTGTAACGGCAGAAGAAACTATGTTGATTTCGGGGTTGATTGCATAGACTTCCTCAAGAAAGCCTTTGATAATCTCTACGGGATTTCCTTTTGACGGAAGATATTTTGAATAAAGAAGTTCGCCGTCGTCGTTGAGAACAACGCCCTTAACGGTGGTAGAGCCTGCGTCCATACCCACATAAGCCTTGCCTTTGTAGCCTTTAAGTTCCTTTTGCAGAACTGTTGCTTTTGCGTGACGGTCAGAGAATTTTTTGTAATCTTCTTCGTCTTTGAAAAGCGGAGGGTTAAAGGCAAAGTTGCCGCTTCCACGGTAATTTTTTACTTCTTCGATTACCTTGTCAAAGTCAATTGTTTTTTCGGCGCAAAGTGCCGCACCGCAGGCAACAAAGTAAAGTGAATTTTCAGGGCATATACCCTTTGTGTTTAAAGTTCTGTCAAAGCAGTTTCTAAGCTCGCTCATAAAGGTGAGAGGACCGCCGAGATATACAACCTGACCTTCGATTTCCCGTCCCTGTGCAAGACCTGCGACAGTCTGGCTTACAACGGCGTTGAAGATACTTTCGGCTATATCGCTCTTTCTTGCGCCTTGGTTTAAAAGAGGCTGAATATCCGTCTTTGCAAATACGCCGCAGCGTGATGCGATAGTGTATGTTTTTTCGTACTGCTTTGCAAGTTCGTCAAGATCTTCAAGCGGAACATTGAGCAGTGTTGCCATCTGGTCGATGAATGCACCCGTACCGCCGGCACAGGTACCGTTCATACGCACTTCAAGACCGTTTGTGAGGAACAGAATTTTTGCGTCCTCACCGCCGAGTTCAATGACAACATCTGTGCCCGGAATAAATGTATTTGTAGCAACTCTTGTTGCGTAAACTTCCTGCACAAAGTCAATGTTGCTTGACTCCGCAACGCCCATACCGGCAGAACCGGAAAGCGCAACGGCTGCGTTTTCAACACCCTTTACCTTACTGCGTACAGTTGCGAGAATTTCTGCAATTTTCTCGGTTATTTGAGAATAATGTCGTTCGTAGGTGCTGTATATAATTTTATTTTCTTCGTCCAAAACAACGCATTTTATTGTAGTTGAGCCAATGTCAAGTCCTAATTTCAACATACTGCCTCCGTGCCTTATAAAGTTATATAAAGTCATATTATGTCAATTGATTATCCAAACTATTATACGCTTTTTTTGTTTAATTTTAATTCTTTAATCACAATATAATTTCTTTAATAAAAATGACTATTATTTTCAAAAATATCAGCCGTTAAGTTGTATGTTTTCTTGCCAAAATAATACAATTTTCGCATAATGTATGTATAACAATTTTTTGCGTATAAAAATTATTGACGAATTTTACGGTTTTATGGCAATTAACAAACTTTTGTTTTGTCTAAAAATCACCTGAATCAGCGAAAAACTCGGTTTTATGCGGAAATTTAAAATATTTGGTAAAGTTTTAGAAAAATCGGGCGAAAACATATGCGTTATTGTTGAAAACCTCTTTACAAATTAACATTTAAGTGTTAAAATTTATTATGATACAGTATGTATCTTTAAAAATTGTATTAAATGCGGCAAACGGTGTTGTCGCTGACATACTTTAAGGAGGACAATTCCAATGGCAAGAAAAATGAAAACTATGGACGGTAACAGCGCTGTTGCTCATGTTTCTTATGCGTTTACAGATGTTGCTGCTATCTATCCTATCACACCTTCTTCCGTAATGGCTGACCTTACCGACAAGTTCTCGGCAATGGGCACTAAAAACCTTTTCGGCAGAGAAGTACAGGTTACGGAAATGCAGTCGGAAGGCGGTGCTTCCGGTGCGGTTCACGGTTCGCTTGCAGCCGGTGCTTTAACCACAACTTACACAGCTTCACAGGGCTTGCTTCTTATGATTCCGAATATGTACAAGATGGCAGGCGAGCTTTTACCGGGCGTAATTCATGTATCTGCCCGTGCTCTTACAAGCCACGCTCTTTCAATTTTCGGTGACCATTCAGATATTTATGCTTGCCGTCAGACAGGCTATGCAATGCTCTGTTCAAACAACCCACAGGAATGTATGGACCTTGCTGCCGTTGCACATCTTTCGGCTATCAAGGGCAGAGTTCCTTTCCTCCACTTCTTTGACGGTTTCAGAACCTCTCACGAGATTCAGAAGATTGAAGAGTGGGATTATGCGGATCTCGCAGATATGCTCGATTGGGACGCAGTAGAAGCGTTCCGCAGAAGAGCACTTAACCCTGAGCACCCTGTAACAAGAGGTACAGCTCAGAACGACGACATCTTCTTCCAGGCAAGAGAGGCCTGCAACAAGTACTACGATGCAGTGCCTGAAGTTGTTGTTGAATATATGAACAAGGTAAACGAGAAGATCGGCACAAACTACAAGCCATTTAACTACTATGGCGCAGAGGACGCAGAGCACATTATCGTTGCTATGGGTTCTGTATGTGATTGTGCAGAAGAAGTTGTTGACTTCCTTAACGCTGCAGGCGAAAAGGTTGGTCTTTTAAAGGTTCACCTTTACAGACCGTTCGTTGCAGATTACCTTTTAAGCGAGCTTCCTAAGACAGTTAAAACTATCTCTGTTCTTGACAGAACAAAAGAGCCGGGTTCAATCGGTGAGCCTCTTTATCTTGATGTTCTTGCTGCTATCAACGGTTCTGACTTTGCCGGCGTAAAGGTTTACACAGGCAGATACGGTCTTGGTTCTAAGGATACAACTCCTGCCGACATCATTGCCGTTTACAGAAACGCAGAGAGCGACGCTCCTAAGAGAAGATTTACAATCGGCATTGTTGATGATGTTACAAACCTTTCACTCCCGATTGTTGAAAACCCTGACACAACTCCAAAGGGTACACATTCATGTAAGTTCTGGGGTCTTGGCGCCGACGGTACAGTAGGTGCAAACAAGAACTCAATCAAGATTATCGGTGACAATACCGATATGTACGCACAGGGCTACTTTGCTTATGACTCAAAGAAGTCGGGCGGTCTTACGGTTTCTCACCTGCGTTTCGGTAATCAGCCTATCAAATCAACTTATTACATTTCTAAGGCTGACTTCGTTGCTTGTCATAACCCATCATATGTTGACAAGTACGACATCGTAGACGACCTCAAGGAAGGCGGTTCATTCCTCCTCAACTGTCCTTGGGATGTTGACGAGCTTTCAGAAAGACTCCCTGGCAAGATGAAGAGAATTCTTGCTACAAGAAATATCAATTTCTACACAATCGACGGTATTAAGATCGGTAAGGAAATCGGTCTTGGCGGCAGAATCAACACTGTTCTTCAGTCAGCATTCTTTAAGATTGCTGACATTATCCCGGCTGAAAAGGCTAAGGAGCTTATGAAGGCAGCCGCTAAGAAGTCATATATGAAGAAAGGTCAGGCTATCGTAGATATGAACTACGCAGCTATTGATCGTGGTATGGAAGACCTCAAGAAGGTTGAAATTCCTGCTGATTGGGCAAATGCCGCTGAAGATAAGGCAAGCGATGTAGTTCCGGGCGAGGGCGCACTCGTTGAGTATGTAAACGGTATCCTCAAGCCTGTAAATGAGTACAAGGGCAACAAGCTCCCTGTATCTGCATTTATGGACCATGTTGACGGTACTGCTCCTAACGGTTCAGCCGCTTATGAAAAGCGTGGTATCGCAGTTGATGTTCCTGAGTGGAATTCAGACAACTGTATTCAGTGTAACAAGTGTGCTATCGTATGTCCTCACGCTGTAATCCGTCCTGTTGCTATGACAGAGGACGAGCTTGCAGCCGCTCCGCAGGGCACAAAGAGCATTCCTATGATAGGTCTTAAGGAACTTAAGTTTGTTATGACTGTATCTACACTTGACTGTACAGGCTGCGGCGCTTGTGCTAATGTATGTCCGGGCAAGAAGGGCGAAAAGGCTCTTACAATGAAGTCAATCGACAGCCAGCGTGCTGAGCAGGCTGTATTTGATTATGCGGTAACTCTTGACGAAAAGCAGGAAGTAGCCGCTAAGTTTAAGTTCTCTACAGTTAAGGGCAGCCAGTTTAAGCAGCCGCTCCTTGAGTTCTCGGGTGCTTGCGCAGGCTGCGGTGAAACACCTTATGCTAAGCTCGTTACACAGCTCTTCGGTGACAGAATGTTCATTGCCAATGCAACAGGCTGTTCATCAATTTGGGGTGCATCTGCTCCGGCAACACCATACACAAAGAACAAGAAAGGCTTTGGCCCTGCTTGGCAGAACTCACTCTTTGAGGATAACGCCGAGTTTGGTCTTGGTATGGCTCTCGGTCAGAAAGCTATCCGTAACAGACTTGTAGAGTATGTTCAGAATATTCAGAAAGATACAGACAGCGACGAGTTAAAGACAGCTTGTCAGAACTACCTTGACACAGTTTGCGATTCAACCGCAAGCCGTCCTGCAACAGACGCTCTTATTGCAGAGCTTGAAAAGAATGTTGATGACGCTAAGGTTGGCGAACTTGCCAAGAAGACACTTATCGACAAAGACGAACTTGCTAAGAAGTCAATGTGGATCTTCGGCGGTGACGGTTGGGCTTACGATATCGGCTTCGGCGGTCTTGACCATGTTATCGCATCAGGCGAAAATGTAAATATCCTCGTATTCGATACAGAGGTTTACTCAAATACAGGCGGACAGGCTTCTAAGGCTACTCCTGTAGGTTCTGTTGCACAGTTTGCCGCTGCAGGTAAGTCTGTTAAGAAGAAAGACCTTGCCGCTATCGCTATGAGCTACGGCTATGTATATGTAGCACAGTGTGCAATGGGTGCTGACAATAATCAGGTTCTTAAGGCTATGGTAGAGGCTGAAAGCTACAACGGCCCGTCACTTGTTATCTGCTACGCTCCATGTATCAACCACGGTATTAAGGGCGGTATGAGCATTGCTCAGCAGGAAGAGAAGAAGGCTGTTGAGGCAGGTTATTGGAATATCTTCCGTTATGACCCACGCCGTGCCGATGAGGGCAAGAATCCGTTTATGCTCGATTGCAAGGCTCCAAGCGCTTCTTATCGTGACTTTATTATGGGTGAGGTTCGTTATAACTCACTTACCCGTTCATTCCCTGAAAGAGCAGAACAGCTCTTTGCTAAGGCTGAAAAGGTTGCAGAAGAGAAGTACGCTCACCTTGAAAAACTTGCAAGTCTTCCTGATGCAGAGTAATTTTATAAAGTAATAAATAAAATTTAATAAATTTGCGTTGCTCCCTGCTTTAAAAGTAGGGGGCAACCGCACTGATTTTATTTTTAAGAATAAAAATTATTTATCGGCTAACAATAAAAACAGCGTAAAGATATGTATTAAAACGACAGCAACCGTTGTTTTCTGTGTTTTTCTTCACGAAAAAAGCAGTAAAATACAGATGCTTTTAAGTTTTTTGAAAAAAATTAAAAAAATTCAAAAAACTTTTAAAAAACCCTTGACAAATCTGGACTGTTATATTATAATCTATCTTGCTGATTTGATGTTGGCGAACAGATGGCGGAATAGCTCAGCTGGCTAGAGCACTCGGTTCATACCCGAGGTGTCGTAGGTTCAAGTCCTATTTCCGCTACCATACGGCCCGGTGGTCAAGCGGTTAAGACACCGCCCTTTCACGGCGGTAACACGAGTTCGATTCTCGTCCGGGTCACCAAATATATTTGCCGGTGTGGTGGAATAGGCAGACACAAGGGACTTAAAATCCCTCGGTCATTGCGACCGTACCGGTTCAAGTCCGGTCACCGGCACCATGAAAAGGTCTATTGTCGTAAGACAATAGACCTTTTCGCTTTTATAAAAATTAAGTTAAGATACGGCTTGTTAAAGTGGCTTTATTTGTTCTGTCTTAAATGTTGAGATAACATTAATAAATTAAGGCTTAGCAAATTTATTTGCCAATCAATTATAAAAGTTTGGTCAACCTTTTTAAAGATTAATGTAAATTACGATTTTAAGACAAACAAGTACACCTTTAATCTTACAGGCAAAAGAGCGGGCACAGCAACCTACAAACTTGTATATTTCACCGGCGACAAAACCACAAAGACAATCACAGCTACAATTAATGTTGACTCACAGGGAATGTTACAAAACCCTGCTTAATAAATGCTAAACTATACTTCGGAACAGCTCACAAATGTGGGCTGTTTTTTGCGTGCGGAAAATGATAAATAAATTGCTGCGGATTTTGTATATACCTGAAAAATCAGTGATTTTTGCCACATAAGCACATAGCTGAAATATTTTTTGCCGAAAAATTTATCGCTCCCAAAATAATACTTGTTTTGACGGCAAAAGGTGATATAATTTAAAAACAAACTGCATTTTTAAAATTTTTATTTACATAAAAACCGAATACGGAGCAATTAAGAATTATATACAAGCTGTACTTGCATTTAAAATAACGGACTGCAAATTCGCAAGAGATTTTATAACAGAAAAAATCAAACGATAATTTAGTATAATTTTACCATTAAATTATGGTAAAAATGTAAAAACCCAAAAAGTATAACGATAAAATTATATATTTTGCATAAAAAGTCTATATAATTTTTGTTTGATAAAATTACTTACTTTTATTGCTCTTTTGACAAAAATATGATAGAATAATTCAGAGGTAGTATGTATTATGGATAATGTTATAGTTGTAGCCTCCGGAAAAGGAGGCACGGGAAAGTCAACAGTGTGCATTTGCCTTTCGGTTGCCCTTATTAAACAGGGCAAAAAAGTTTTGCTTATCGACTGCGACTGCGGTATGCGTGGTCTTGATATTATGCTCGATATGGAAAACGACATTGTTTTTGATGCGGCAGATGCCGTAAGCGGTAACTGTTCTTTTACAGACGCAGTTTATAAAAGTAAAAACAATGAGAATCTTTATCTTATGGCGGCACCTTTTGACACCGATAACGAGCTTAGTCCCGGGGTATTCCGTCAGCTTGTCGATACATTAAAAGCTGACTATGATTTTGTTATTATTGATTCACCCGCAGGCATCGGCTCGGGCTTTGTTACAGCTGCTACGCCCGCCGACAGGGCGCTTATTGTAGCCAACGCAGAGCCGACAAGCGTAAGAGGCGGATTAAAAGTAAAAAACAAGCTTGACGCTTTGGGTATAAAAAATCAAAGGCTTGTTATAAACCGCTTTGACAGAAAAACTTTTACCGAGCTCGGTTTTTATGCCGACCTTGACGAAGTTATTGATGCGGTACAAACTCAACTTATCGCACTTGTACCGTTTGACATAAGAATATCAGTTATTATGCAGCGTGGAGTTGCAGGGCTTAACTGGAGTGCCGCAGCATCGGTTTTTGATTGTCTGGCACGAAGGCTTGAGGGGCAAAGAGTTCCCTTGGCATTTAAAGGATAAGCCTTTTAATATATAGGGAGGAATTTGTGTATGAATATTGCTCTTATTGCGCACGATGAAAAAAAGGAACTTATGGTTCAGTTCTGCATTGCTTACTGCGGTGTTTTAAGCAGAAATAACCTTTGTGCGACAGGCACTACGGGCAAAATGGTTTCAGAGGCAACAGGCCTTACAATTCAGAAGTTTTTGGCAGGCTCACAGGGCGGCAGTCAGCAGATTGCGGCAAGAATTGCCTGCAACGAAGTTGATATGCTTCTCTTTTTCAGAGATCCGCTCAATCCAAAGCCTAATGAGCCTAACGATATGAATATGCTCAGACTTTGCGATATGCACAATATTCCTGTTGCTACAAACATCGCAACCGCAGAGGTACTTATTCACGGTCTTGAGCGTGGCGACCTTGACTGGAGAAATATTTTAAAGTAAAAAACGATTTCATTGTCGGGCGGTTTTGTGCTGCCCGATAATTGTGTTTATACGGAATTTTCGATTAATATAAAAGGTTTTATAATTTGGAGGAAATAATGGGAGTAATCACCAAAAAGATTAAGGGCACGGAAGATGTTTTGCCAAAGGACAGCTACCGCTGGCAGTTCGTTGAAGATGTTATGCGTAAAGAATCGGCGGCTTACGGATTTAAAGAGATTCGCACACCTGTTTTTGAGCACACAGAGCTTTTTGCAAGAGGTGTGGGTCAGACAACAGATGTTGTTCAGAAAGAAATGTATACATTCGATACAAAGGGCGGAGAAAGTGTTACACTTCGTCCCGAGGGTACGGCAGGCGCAGCAAGAGCAGTGCTTGAGCACGGTCTTGTAAATGACAGCTTACCTATCAAGGCAAGCTATTTTGTGTCTTGCTACCGCTACGAAAAGCCGCAGGCAGGCAGATTAAGAGAGTTCCACCAATTCGGTCTTGAGTGCTATGGTACACAGTCACCTGTTGCCGATGCGGAACTTATTTGCGCCGCACAGTCTATTTTTGACCGCCTTGGCATTAAACAGCTCAGACTTGAAATTAATTCTATCGGCTGTCCTACTTGTCGTGCCGAGTACCACAAGGCGCTCAAGGAGTATTTTTACGGATACAAAGACGAGCTTTGCGAAACCTGCAATTCAAGACTTGAAAAAAATCCTATGAGAATACTCGACTGCAAAAGTCCCGTATGTTCAAAGATTGCACAGGGCGCACCTAAAATTACAGATTATCTTTGCGATGAGTGTAAAGAGCACTTTGCAAGCGTTCAGAAATACCTTGATGCCGCAGGTGTTGAATATACGGTAAATCCTACAATCGTTCGTGGACTTGACTACTACACAAAGACTGTTTTTGAGTTCGTTACCGACTTTATCGGTGCTCAAGGCACAGTTTGCGGTGGCGGCAGATACGACGGACTTATTGAGGAGCTCGGCGGAAAGCACTTGCCGTCACTCGGATTTGCAATGGGCATTGAAAGACTTTTAATGCTTATGGACAAACAGGGCATTGAAATTCCACAACCGTCAACCTGCGACCTCTATGTTGCTGTTATGGGCGAGAGTGCGTCGCTTAAATCATTTGAAATTATCAAAGCTGTCCGTTCCTGCGGACTTATTGCCGAAACCGATATTGTAGGCAGAGGATTAAGAGCACAGATGAAATATGCCGACAAAATCGGCGCAAAGTTCTCTATGGTGCTCGGCGACAATGAGATTGAGCAGGGCAAGGCAGTTATTAAGAATATGTCGAGCGGCGAGCAGACTGAAATTGTACTTGACGATACATTTGCAGAGAAATTTATGGTACTTCAGCTTGCCGATGTTGACAGCTTTAAGCTGTAAGCGTTGACAACTTAATTTAAGGAGATATACAAAAATGGCAGAATTTATGACAGGACTTAAACGAACCGACTATTGCTCCGACCTTAGAATCGGCGATGTCGGCAGAGAAGTAACAGTTTGCGGTTGGGTACAGCGTTGCCGTGACCTTGGTCAGCTTATTTTTATTGACCTTCGTGACCGCACAGGCATTGTTCAGCTTGCTTTTAACGATAAGACGGATAAAGAAATTTTTGATAAAGCTTTTGCTTGCCGCAGTGAGTATGTTTTGGCGGCAAAAGGCATAGTATGTGAGAGAAGCTCCAAGAACAAGGATATTCCTACAGGCGATATTGAGGTTATGGTAACAGACCTTAGAGTTCTTTCAAAGGCACAGACACCGCCTTTCGAAATTGTTGACGAAACAAGCACAAACGAGGAGTTAAGACTTAAATACCGTTATCTTGACCTTCGCCGCCGTCCTATTCAGAACAACATTATTATGAGAAGTAAGATTGCAAAGGTTGCAAGAGATTATTTCTACGAGAACGGCTTTATTGAGATTGAAACTCCGATGATGATTAAATCAACTCCGGAGGGCGCAAGAGATTACCTTGTACCGTCAAGAATCCACAAGGGAAAGTTCTATGCTCTTCCGCAGTCACCGCAGATTTACAAGCAGCTTTTGATGGTATCGGGTTTTGACCGTTACATTCAGCTTGCCCGTTGTTTCAGGGATGAGGACTTAAGAGCCGACCGTCAGCCTGAGTTTACACAGATTGATATGGAGCTTTCGTTTGTTGATATGGACGAAATTATGGAAATCAACGAGGGACTTTTCAAGCGTTTGTTTAAAGAAGTGCTTGGCAAGGAGCTTGTAACTCCGTTTGAGAAAATGACATACAATGACGCTATGGAGAACTACGGTTCGGATAAGCCTGATATTCGTTTCGATATGAAGATTCAGAATATCTCCGACCTCGTAAAGGACTGCGGCTTCAGCGTATTTACAAGCGCTGTTGAAAACGGCGGTTCTGTTCGTGCCATTGTTGCAAAGAATGCGGCGTCTGTATATACAAGAAAAGAAATTGACAAACTTACAGAGTATGTAAAGGGTATCGGTGCAAAGGGTCTTGCCTATGTGAGATGGGTTGACGAGCCGAATGCATCATTTAAGAAGTTTATGACAGAGGAAGAGCTTTCCGCTATTTACGAAAGACTCGGCGCAGAGAAGGGCGATGTAATCTTCATTGTTGCCGATAAGAACAGCACAGTTCTTACAACTCTCGGTGCATTAAGACTTAAGGTCGCAAAGGTTCTCGACATTATTCCCGATGAATTTAAGTTCCTCTGGATTGTTGACTTCCCGTTCTTTGAGTATGACGAAGAGAGCGGTGAGTGGCTTGCAATGCATCATCCGTTTACAATGCCTAAAGAGGAGTGCTTGAAGTACCTTGACACAGACCCGTCAAAGGTTATTGCAAAGGCTTACGACCTCACTCTTAACGGAACAGAGCTTTCAAGCGGTTCAATGCGTATTACTGATTATGAGTTACAGCAGAGAATGTTTAAGGCATTAAAACTTACCGACGAGGAAATTGAAGCAAAATTCGGATTCCTTGTAGAAGCATATAAGTACGGTGCGCCACCACACGGCGGTATGGGAATCGGTCTTGACCGTGTTACAATGCTTATGTGCGGCACAGACAGCCTTCGTGATGTTACAGCATTCCCTAAGGTACAGAACGCAAGCGAGCTTATGTCAGCTTGTCCGTCCGTTGTTGACGATGAGAGCCTCGATGTTCTCGGAATTTCAGTAAAACCGCAGGAGTAAACGATGAATCAATTGTTTGTCGGAGCGGTTTCGTCAGGTGTGCCTGTCGGACTTATAGTTACACTTGTATTGATTGCAGCGGCTGCCATTGCCATTGCGGTGGCAGTCTATAAAATAAAACACGGAATCAGACAGATTTCAAGAAATATGTTCGGTACGGATTCTTTTGTACAGGGAATCAATAATCAGAAAAGGGAAATGAGTGAAACTCCACGCTCTTTGCAGGCTATAACGAGTCTTTGCCTGCCGAGAATACAAAGAGATTTCCCGGAGTTTGACTATGACGATTACAAACAAAAGTCAGAAACCGTACTGCGCAGTTATATGAACTCCATTGAGGAAAAAAATCCGAAGCTTTTGTACGGCGAGTGCTCCACAGCCTTAAAAGACAGCGTAAAGAGTATTATTACCGACCTGTCAAACAGAGGCTACAAGCAGAATTACGATGATATTGTAATTCACCGTACGGAGATTTCACGATACACAAAGGACGGTGCAACCGCAAGGATTTTGTTTGTATCGTCTGTAGGTTCTTATGCCTATACCACCGACGCCACAGGCAGTGTGGTTTACGGCAGCAGGGATATGAAAACTCAAAGTGTTTACGAAACCGAGCTTGTGTACATACAGAATGTTGACATGGTTGCAAACGGCAGTGAGGGACTTGGTATTAATTGCCCTAACTGCGGCGCACCGATTAAGAACTTAGGTCAGAAATTCTGTGAATACTGCGGCACAGGCATTACGGAAATCAACATAAGAGCGTGGAAATTCTCGTCAATAAGAGAACAAACCAACGCTACAAGACCATATTAATTTATAAACAATTGCACTTAGGCAATGTTGAAAATCAGAGTGAATTATGGTTTGCAAATTGCTTTGTTTAACTTGTGTGTTAAATAATAATTTATTTGTTACCCCAACATTTTTGAAAACAAACCTGTAACAGATTAAGAAGATTTAATCTAAAGCAAAAGCCTTCGTTTCAGTGCAATTATATCAGCTCACAAAAATTTAAAAATAAAGAAAATTTCTTGTAAAGGAGATAAGACTATGGGCATTATCAGAGCAGCCATTAACTCGGTTAAAGGCGGATTGGCAGATTCTTGGCAGGAGGTTATCCAGCCAAGACCAATGAGCGGAACTATCGCAATGGTTCCCGGTGAAAAGATAACACACGGCACATCTCAAAATACAAAGGGCACACCAAACATCGTATCAAACGGTTCGGTTATTCAGGTATATGACAACCAGTGTATGCTCCTTATTGACGGCGGTAAGGTAGTTGACTTTACTGCGGAACCGGGTTATTACCAGGTAAGCAACAGCTCAATGCCGTCACTTTTCTGCGGTCAGTTTGGCGACTCTCTTAAAGAAACATTCTCCCGTATTAAATACGGCGGAATTCCGTCACAGTCGCAGTATGTAATTTACATCAACCTTGCCGAAATTACAGGTATTCTTTTCGGCACAAAGAATGTTGTAAACTACTTTGACAGTTTCTACAATGCAGAACTTTTCCTCCGTGCGCACGGTACATATTCTATTAAGATTACCGACCCGCTTAAGTTCTATCAGGAAGTAATCGACAAGGGCCTTGTAACAGCTTGTCAGCCGTTTGACTACAAGTCAAAGTCAATCCAGTATAACACAGAGTTTGAGGCAGCTTTAAGTTCTGCTATCAACAACTTCTCTGCTGACGGTTACAGAATCAGCTTTATTAAGGGTAAATCCCGTGAATTCGGTCAGTATATGGCTAAAACTCTCGACCAGGAATGGGAGCAGCAGCGTGGTTTCCAGGTTCAGGCAGTTGCTATCAACATTTCTTACAATGACGAGAGCACAGAGCTTATCAATATGAGAAACAAGGGCGCAATGCTTTCAGACGCAGCAGTTCAGCAGGGCTATGTAGCAGCTAATGTTGCGGAAGGTATGAAAGCGGCAGGCTCAAACTCAAACGGCGCAATGGCAGGCTTTATGGGTATGGGCATGGGTATGAATGCAGGCGGTAATATCCTCGGCGGCTATCAGCAGAACCCACACTACAACAATCAGCAGCCACAGCAGCCTCAACAGCCACAGGGCAATCCGCTTGGCGGCGCACAGCCTGCTCAGCCGCAGCAGAACGCTCAACAGCCTGTACAGCCTGTACAGCCTCAGTCGGCAGATAGCTGGACTTGCGCTTGCGGTGCGGTAAATACAGGCAAATTCTGCCCTGAATGCGGCGCAAAAAAGCCTGACGCACCTAAAAAGCATTTCTGTGTAAACTGCGGATATGAATTAAAAGAAAATCAGAAGTTCTGTCCTGAATGCGGTACAAAGGCAGAATAATTTAAGAGGGATAAGGCAATAAATGGGTACAGTCAATTATAACTGTCCGTCCTGCGCCGCACCACTGACATTTAACCCCGAAAGGCAGAGATTTTGTTGTGAATACTGCCTTTCGGAGTTTTCGCCTGAGAAAATTCAGCAAATTTACGCCGAAAGGGAACAAAGCGGTGCGGACACTCAACAGGAGTTTAAAGAGGAACTGCACGATGGATATGTGTTCCATTGCGATTCCTGCGGCGCAGAGGTTGTTACCACTTCATCTACAGCGGCAACAACCTGCTTTTACTGCCACAATCCTGTTGTAATGAAGGGCAGATTGTCGGGAGATTTCAGACCCGACAGAATTATTCCGTTTAAGTTGTCACGAGAACAAGCTGTTTCAGCTTTTATGGATAAAACAAAAGGCAAAAAGTTTTTGCCCAAAGATTTTTTAAGCGACTCAAATATTGAGAAAATGACAGGTGTATATTTCCCATATTGGTACATAGATACTCAACAGGATTCTCATATGACGGCAAGGGGCAAAAAGTACAGGCACTGGAAATCCGGTGACAGACGATATACCGAAACTTCGTATTATGACCTGTTCAGAAGCGGCGATGTTTATATACGCAATGTTTTTGAAAGAGCACTTTCGGCTGCCGACAGAGAAATGCTGCAGTGCATACATCCGTATGATTTGTCAGAGGCACAGCCGTTTTCAATGTCGTACCTGTCGGGTTTTCAGGCAGAAAAAAGAGATATAGAAAAGTCCGATATTCAGATGATGGTTGACCAAAAGATTGACGAGTATTGCAAAGAGGTGCTTAAGGGTGCTTGCAGTGAATATACGGGTATTGAAGTAACCAATTACTATGACCGCACAGATATTGAAAGTTGGAGTTATACGCTTTTGCCTGTGTGGATTATAACTTATAAGTATAAGGGCAAGATTTACCCGTTTGCCATCAACGGTCAGACAGGTAAGCTCTACGGCAGTTTGCCTGCCGATACCGGCAGATTAATTGCAATGTCTTCAATAATAGCCGGCATAGCTTTTGCGTTCGGTATGTTGGGAGGTATATTTTTTATATGAAAAATGTACTTTCCGTTGCGGCCGTATCGCTTGCCGTAACCGCCGTATTTGCCCTGTCGGTAACACCGGCTTTTGCAGAGAGCAGCAAAAAGCTGACAGACGATGCGGATATTATAACTTCTTCGCAGGAAGAAACCATAGAGAATAATCTGAAAAAATGTACGCTTGCCACAGGCTGGGACACAATAATCTATACCAATAACAACAATGTGGATTCGTATGATATGGAAGATTATTGCAACGATTATTTTGATAATCATAATTACGGCTGCGGTGATAAAAAAAGCGGCGTTATGCTCACTATAGATATGAGTTCCCGTGAAATGTATATAATTACCAAGGGCGAGGCTATGTACTGTTTCAGCGATGCCCGAACAGACGATTTGCTCGACAGCGTTCAGTACGAGCTTTCAAGCGGCGACTATGACGGCGCTTGCGATGAATTTATCGAAACGGTTGAGCAATACTATAATGCGGGTGTAGATACAAGCAAAGACGCAAGCTACAGCAATATAATTGAAGCACAGCTTACTCCGCTTGAGAAGGTTATAAAAGGTTTTCTCTACGGTATAATGTTTATGCTGATGGGCGTTTTGGCAGGATTTCTTGTCAGTCTGGGCGTTCGTTACGCTTACGGCAAAAACGGTAAGGGTGCAAGCTACGACCTTGAAAAGAACAGCTCGCTTAACCTTACGGAAAGCAGAGATCAGTTTTTATACAAGAATGTGACTTATACTACCGTGTCGAGTTCAAGCTCAAGCTCGTCGTCGCACAGAAGTCACAGGAGCAGCAGCAGTCACCGTTCAAGTCATTCATCACACGGCGGCGGTGGCAGACATTTTTAAATTTGCAACAATGGTGTTCTTCATATTTATCAAGAACAAAATCAGAATTTTTACAAACTGTCGGCAGGAATTTTGTTCCTGCCGATTTTTAAAAGAATATTTTTGATGCAGATGAGTTGCGGTTTGATAAAACATACTTTTTACAAAATTATATAATTTACTCCAAACCAAATCCCAACAGGCAATGCAAAAGTATTACCCGTACAGAGTTTTATTAAAGAATATGAAAAATTATGAAATTATAGATAAGCTCTACGCCTATCACAATGCAGACAGAGCAGAGTTTACAGCATTAATAAATACTGTTACAGACGAAGAACTTGAGTACCTGCGCAAAAAGGCACAGCAGACGGCACAAAAATACTACGGTAACAAGGTGTATATCCGTGGTTTGATTGAGATTTCAAGTATTTGTAAAAATGACTGCCTTTACTGCGGTATACGCAGGTCAAATGCAGATGCCGTTCGTTACCGCCTCTCAAAAGAGCAGATTTTACAGTGCTGCGATACAGGCTACCCGCTCGGTTTTCGCACCTTTGTTTTGCAGGGTGGAGAGGACGGATATTTTACCGATGATGTTATGTGCGATATTGTGCAAAAAATCAAGCAAAAATATCCCGACTGCGCAGTAACGCTTTCTCTCGGCGAACGCAGTTACAAAAGTTACAAAAGACTGTTTGATTCGGGTGCAGACCGATATCTTCTTCGTCACGAAACGGCAGACAAAGAGCATTACGAAAAATTACACCCTGACAATATGTCGCATCAAAACAGGCTTGATTGCCTGTACAATCTTAAAAAAATAGGTTATCAGACAGGTGCAGGTTTTATGGTTGGTTCGCCTTTTCAGACCGCCGAAAATCTTGCGGATGATCTGATTTTTATAAAAAACCTCAATCCGCAGATGTGCGGCATAGGGCCGTTTATTCCGCATAAAGACACGCCGTTTGCCAAGCAGCCTACAGGCAGTGTGCGGCTTTGCCTTATGCTCATCTCAATAATAAGACTGCTGTTGCCGAGCGTACTGTTGCCGTCAACAACCGCACTCGGTACGGCGGACATCAACGGCAGGGAAAAGGGGATACTGCACGGCGCAAATGTGGTTATGCCAAACCTTTCTCCGCTTGAGCACAGAAAGGACTACTCTCTGTACGATAATAAAATTTGTACGGGTGACGAGTCGGCGCAGTGCATAAGTTGTATGAAAAACAGAATGAAGTCAATCGGCTACGAAGTCGTGACCGATGTGGGAAATTATATTGCTCCTTAGTTGCGACAGGAAAGGAAATATGAAATGTATGACAAAAAATCTCTTAAAGCAGAGGAATTTATTAACGACGGTGAAATTCTCGACACCCTAAAATATGCAGACGAAAACAAAGATAACCTTGCGCTCATAGACAAAATCATCGACAAGGCAAGGCTTAGAAAAGGACTTGACCACAGGGAGGCAAGCGTATTGCTTGCGTGCGAGGACAGCGAAAGAATTGCAAAAATTTATGACCTTGCCGAGCAGATAAAAAAAGATTTTTACGGCGACAGAATCGTTATGTTTGCCCCTCTTTATCTTTCAAATTATTGTGTAAACGGTTGTGTTTACTGCCCGTATCATCTTAAAAATAAACATATCTGCCGTAAAAAACTTACGCAGGAAGAAGTGAAGAGCGAGGTTATCGCATTGCAGGATATGGGGCACAAAAGGCTTGCGATTGAAGCGGGCGAAGACCCCGTAAACAATCCGATTGAGTACATTCTTGAGTGCATAAAGACGATTTATTCAATTAACCATAAAAACGGCGCAATCAGACGAGTTAATGTAAATATTGCCGCCACCACGGTTGAAAATTACAGAAAGCTAAAGGATGCCGGCATAGGAACTTATATTCTTTTTCAGGAAACTTACAACAAAAAGAGTTACGAAGAGCTCCACCCCACAGGTCCGAAACATAATTACGATTACCATACCGAGGCAATGGACAGGGCAATGCAGGGAGGAATTGACGATGTGGGAATTGGCGTGCTGTTTGGATTGGAACTTTACCGCTATGAATTTGCGGGACTTTTAATGCACGCAGAGCATCTTGAGGCGGTTCACGGAGTAGGCCCGCATACAATCAGCGTCCCACGAATTAAGCACGCAGACGATATAGATCCCGATTCATTTGACAACGGAATAGATGATGAAACTTTTGCGAAAATTTGTGCACTGATAAGAATTTCCGTACCGTACACGGGTATGATTATTTCGACCAGAGAGAGTAAGGCGGTGCGTGAAAAGGTAATAAGACTCGGTGTATCGCAAATCAGCGGTGCGTCCTGCACAAGCGTTGGTGGTTATGCCGAACCCGAAGAAGAGGACGAGAATACGGCTCAATTTGATGTGTCGGACAACCGTACGCTTGACGAGGTTGTAAATTGGCTTATGAGCCTTGGCTATATCCCGTCATTCTGCACGGCTTGTTATCGTGAGGGCAGGACGGGCGACAGATTTATGTCGCTTTGCAAAAGCGGTCAGATTCAAAACTGCTGTCATCCAAATGCACTTATGACGCTTAAGGAGTATCTTATGGACTATGCAAGTGAGGATACAAGAAAAATCGGAGAAAAGCTGATTGAAAAAGAGCTTTTGAAAATTCCCAATGAAAAAGTAAGAAAAATTGCCGCACAACACATTGCAGAGATAGAAAACGGCAGTCGGGATTTTCGCTTTTAAGAGGTGCTTATGGGACTTAATGACACACCGCTTGCAGAAAGAGTGCATATTGCATTTTTCGGCAAGCGCAATGTAGGAAAATCAAGCCTTGTAAATGCGGTTACGGGGCAGAATTTGTCGGTTGTATCCGATATTAAGGGCACTACTACGGACCCTGTAATGAAAGCTATGGAACTGTTGCCGCTCGGCCCTGTTGTAATAATTGATACACCGGGCATTGACGATGAGGGCAGTCTTGGTGAAATGCGGATTGAAAAGGCAAGACAAGTGCTTGACAAAACGGATATTGCAGTGCTTGTGGTTGACGGTTCGATGGGAAAAACAGCGGCAGATTCTGAACTTATAAATCTGTTTGAACAGAAAAACATACCGTATGTTGTGGCTTATAACAAGGCTGATTTGCTGAAAAATCCACCGCATACAGATGACGGAATGTTTGTAAGCGCAGAACAAAATACAGGTGTTTTTGAGTTGAAAGAAAGAATAGCAAGCCTGTTAAAATCCGACAGAGAGCAGAGAACGCTTTGCTCGGATTTAATTAGCGCAGGTGATACGGTAGTGCTTGTTGTGCCGATAGACAAGGCGGCGCCAAAGGGCAGAATAATTTTGCCGCAGCAAATGGCAATACGGGAAATTCTCGATTCGGGCGCAATCGCCGTTGTAACGAGGGACAGTGAATTTGAACAGACTTTGAACTCGCTTGCCCAAAAGCCGTCGCTTGTAATTACCGACAGTCAGGCTTTTGCGGCAATCGCAAAGCTCACCCCGAAAGACATCAGACTTACTTCTTTTTCAATTCTTATGGCAAGGTATAAGGGCGTGCTTGACACTGCCGCAAAGGGTGCAAAAGCTATAGATTCGCTTTGTGACGGTGACACGATTCTTATAAGCGAGGGGTGTACTCACCACCGCCAATGCGACGACATCGGCACGGTAAAACTTCCACGGCTTTTAAGAAAATACACGGGTAAGAGCATAAAAACAGAAACAAGCTCGGGCAGAGATTTTCCCTCTGACCTTACAAAATATAAACTTGTAATACATTGCGGCGGCTGTATGCTTAACGAAAAAGAAGTTGACAGCCGCAGACAAAAAGCCGAAAACGCAGGCGTACCGTTTACAAACTACGGCATAGCAATTTCATATATGCGTGGAATTTTTAACGGCAGTTTGTTTGTAAATAAAATATGATGAAACGACCTCACAAAAGTTATCTGCTTTTGTGGAGTAAATTATGGTTTAGCGGAGTGTCAGTCGGGCATTGAAATTTAGCTAACGCTAAATTATCCTCCCAAAAACAAAAAAGTTTACTCAATTTTTTCAAAAATTGCGGGTTTGGGCAGCGCCCATAAAATCTTCCGATATAACAATTTATCAGGCGCAAACAGCCACGCTGTTTGCGTGCTAAAACTAAGTTTGTTAAAACAGGCGACAGCCATTAAAAAACCTATATTTTATTATGAAATAACGAATTTCTTTTCTTATATTGCTATCGCTTTTAAAGGCTAACGCCGTTGCGTTCAAGCCGCCAAACAGCGAGCTGTTTGGCTATCGTTAGATTGCGTAAACAGAAAGTATTTGTGGGCTTTGCCCACAACCACGACCTTTGAAAAGGTCGACCAAACTTTCATAATTGCCTTGTGAAGTATTCCGCTAAACCATAATTTACCCCAACTTTTGACAAAGAACCACAAAAAAATAAGCACGATGCGTTTAATGCACCGTGCTTTTGTTTACCACTCAGTAACTTCTTTAATAAATATTTTATCTTTATATCTTCCGTTTTTATTAGCCTTGGCAAGTCTTAATCTGTCAAGTTCACCGTCTGTCATACCTCTTGCATTGGCAATGGCATAAACAACTTCAAGAATATCGGCAAGCGCCTCGGTATTTTTATCAATCTGATACTCTGTACACTCCTCTGAAAGCTTTAATTCAAGCATTTCAAGGTATCTTTCGTCAGAAAGAATTTCGGTTTCACACATCTGACCGTTTTCTTCAATGATCTTCGGAATTTTATCTCTCACAAGTTTATTATACTTCTTAATCATATACCACACCTCTTATCCGTTGAAAATCATATTAATATGTAATTATTATACACAACAGCAACAAAAAAGTCAATAAAAGGAGTATTTTGCAATACCCCAACTATTTAATTATACCACAACGCAAAATGCACTTCAATAGATTTTGATAAAATAAAAATATAAATATTTTTAATATTTATATTGACAACAGTTGATTTATTCTGTATAATATAGACAAAGAAAAGGAACAAAAGGAGGTTTCTAATATGAAAGTAAAAGTCCATTACATAAGATATATCAGAGATTTCATGCGGAGCCTTCCCCCAAACAAACAATAACCTGATACATTAGAAAAGGTTATAATATCTCGTTTGTTTGTCGGGCAGCTGATAATTTCAATGTTATTAAACATATTATTAATTTAAATCAGACAAGGTTTCCGATTACTACCAATCAAACAATTGCATTCAAAGCGTACGAATACAAAAAAGAACTTCATATTTTTTATATAGATTGTCTGCGAAAGTAGTTGTTAGGTTATTATTCGTAAAAATGAGCTTTAAAGTAATCACAATTCTAAGGTAATCAGGTTTATCCGAGATTATGATTACAACTTAATATAATTTAAAATCTTGTTAATGGTGGTCGTACCAATGTACAGATAAAATTTATCTAATAAAAATCTAAAGATTGGAGATAAGACCGATGTACGAGGAAGTTTATATTTAGATATACTATAGTATAGGAGATAATTCCGATGTAAACTTTAACGATTTCTAAATTATACATAATTGGAGATGAGTCCGAAATTTAGTTTATAAAAAGCCGATAACATAAGTATTGTTACCGGGTAATGATGATAATAAATTAAAATTTCAATAAAAGCAATACCTACCGACAGAGAATACTCTGTCGGTAGATTTTTGTTTTGCGGCTTTATTAAGTTGCGTAAACTATTTAGGCTCTATACTAAATGTTGGGGTAACAAATAGATCCTACAAAAATAATTTTAAAAAAAGTAGAGCATATTTGTCTAAAATCCGTTAAAATGGAATTGACTAGAAACCAGAAACGGAGGAACAAATATGCTCTACAAATATTTTACCGAAAAACTTTTAGGATTGCAAGATGTTGATATAGAAAAAATTGAAGAAATTGATAATTCAATCCATATTAACTGCCGGTTAAAACGAAAACCTCACAAATGTCCTTGCTGTGGCAATTTAACTGATAAGGTTCACGATTATCGTGAACAGCCTATAAAGGATATTCCTGCCTTTTGCAAGCACATCTTTATTCATCTTTATAAGCGTCGATATCGTTACTCCTGTGGCAAGCGTTTCCCTGAAAATGTCGATTTTCTCCCTCGTTATCATCGTATGACTAACAGATTGGCTTTGTATATCATTGACAAATTGAGAAATGAAGTTTCTTTTTCAAGCGTTGCAAGAGAGGTTAACCTCTCTGTAAGCTCCGTAATCAGGGTTTTTGATTTAGTTTCCTACGCTCCTAAAAAGCTCCCATCTGCTATTTCTATTGATGAATTTAAAGGCAATACGAACAGTGAAAAGTATCAATGTATTCTCACCGATCCTGTCAACAAGGTTGTTTTGGACATTCTTCCAAAAAGATATGCGCATTTCCTAACTGAGTATTTTAACCATTTTGATAAGTCACAGCGTGACAAGGTTCAGTTTTTTGTCAGTGATATGTGGAAACCCTACTCTAATATTTCTTCTATGTGGTTTAAAAATGCCTCACAGATTGTTGATAAATACCATTGGATACGGCAAGTTATCTGGGCTTTTGAGGCTGTTCGCAAACAAGAACAAAAGAAATTCAGCAAATCTCATCGCAGATACTTCAAGCAATCAAGACAGCTTTTACTAAAAAGATTTGACCTCTTTTCTGACGAACAAAAACAACAGGTAAATGTTATGCTTTTTACTTCTCCAACTCTTTCTACTGCTCATTTTTACAAAGAGGATTTCCTTAAAATCCTTGATTGCAAAGACCGACAGTCTGCAAAAACAGCTTTTTCTGATTGGATAAATTCTGTTTTAGACTGTGGTATTGCACAATTTGTAAAATGTGCTAACTCTATGCTCAATTGGCTTCCGGGTATTCTGAATTCTTTTTCTTCTGCTATCACCAACGGTTTTACCGAAGGCTGCAACAACAAGATTAAGGTACTTAAGCGTAATGCTTATGGTTACAGAAATTTTAAGCGTTTCCGTAACCGTATTTTACATATGTTTTCTCACCAAATGCAAAACAAGCGATAGCTTGATTTACTATCGCTTGTTCATTTCAATTCTTCTTTTTCGGATTTACCCCAACTATTGACATAGAGCCTTTCATCTTTTTTGGGTTTACCCCAACTATTGACATAGAACCCTATAATAGTAATTTAGACAAACTTTTAGATAACAAAAAAACAGAGCAGCTATAAAAACTACTCTGTTATGGCTCCCCCAACTGGGCTCGAACCAGTGACATCATGATTAACAGTTTGGTTTTTTATTTATTGCTGAAATTTCATTGATAATTTTTTCTAAATCATCATTTATGTTCTTAATTCTATATAACTTTATTCCTGCTGATTTGAACACTTCGTCTTTGAATTTGTCCTTTTCCTGAGCTTTTAAAGATTGATGTGTATTATCATCTAATTCTATTGCTGCCAAAGGATATAGATTTTCGGGATTGCATACTAAAAAATCTATGTGACTCTGTTTGATTTTACATATATAACTATATGCTTCATTTTTAGTCATACCACGCTTAACAGAAATAAAATCAATTATTCTAACTTTACTCATAATATGTAAATTATTTTTATCTGCAAGTGGTTTTAATAACTTATATAGTTTGTATTCGTAAGATGTAAGCAACATTTTTCTTTGATATGGTAATGTTCCTATTTCATCTATTTTTGTATCTTCGATAATTGATTGTTGAGTAGTTTCATTTACAAGTTCTTTAACTTCTTCTGGTTCTTCATCCAAAATCTCATCAATAGTATGTTGTAGTTTATCAACTTCATCTTTGTGCTGTTTCTTGTTTTTGCTTTCTACATATTTGGTAAGTATCGAAAATATTATTGATATGACCATACATATACCAAAAATAATGTAACAAACTTCTTGATAATTCATTTTAATTCCTCACTTCATTTCAATATTATGTATTTTATTTTTACCTGATATACTTAGCTGATTTTTTACGCCAACTTTGTAGTTTGGTGTTGGGTCATTAGTAAGTCCTAAAATATAGTCTGTGCTTACTTCGTGGAACTTTGCAATATCAACTATAATATCTGCGGGTATTGTAGTTTCCGCTCTTTCGTATCGTTGGTACTGTGTTGTATATAAACCTAAGCGTTTTGCTATTTCCGCTTGTGTTAGATCTTTATCTTCTCGTAAGTCCTTTATTCTATTATAATACCTTTGCTTTTTGTTCACTAAATTCACCACCCCTTTGAAAATATTTTACACAAAAAACACAATTTTGTATTGCAATTAACACGATTATGTGTTACAATATAATTATTAAAACACATATATGTGTTTATACACAACCTAGCAACACAAATATGTGTTGCTAGGCTTAAAGGGGACATTAAAATGAAATATATTGCACATTGTAAACTAAAAAACTTTACCACTTCTAATTTACAAATATTATTTGATTTTATAAATTTAATTGAATTTTATTCTGATGATTACGGCGACTTAATATTTATTGAATCAATTCTAGAATAATCACTCGGTTTATGCGACATAAAAAAGACACAAATAAGAGTAATTCTCCCTGTACGCTTTGAAAGGAGTATGTAACACTGATAAGTTTTTAAGTTACTTAATGTCAAGTCTTTCCGAGTGTCCCTATAAAAAAAATTCAATCAAGGAGGCAACAAAATGAATGATGTAAAAATGATAGTAGGCTATCGTTCTGGTGAGTTTGTCACAGAGCAAGGAGAACGCATTGAATATTTCAGGCTCTCGGTTCTCAGTCAGTCAGACGATACAACAGGCTTGAAAGCCGAAGAAGTCAAAGTCAGAGATGCTCAAGTCCTCGAAAATGTTAAACTCGGTGCTTTTGTTAATCTGTACTTCGATGACAAAAAGAAGTGTATTCTTATCAACGAAGTTGAAAATGTTGACGAAGAAACACTAAACGCTTTTACAGCTGTATGGGGGTTGTAATATGCTGACAGGTTTTGCACTCGGTTGTTGCTTAATGCTCTTATGCAACTACCTGATTAAAAAACACGGAGAAAAATTCCGCCCCGGTGATGAAGAAATTTGCAAAAAGTGTCAATTCAAAGACGCTGTAATGTCAACTCTTGCAAGTGAGGACGATAATGTCAACGATTGATCAAATATATAATTCATTACAACAGCAAAACGAAATTTTAAATACAAGTTTTGCTTTCATTCTTGGCGGTATCTTTGTTATTGTTGGCATTTTACTTGCCAAAGGATTTAGCTTTTGGAAGTGGTAGTATGATTGAAACTTTTAAATTTTGTATTACATATGGCTCTGTATATGGTGCTGCTTTGTATATCATTGTTTCATTAATAGGTTATGGCTTGTATCAAGCCCTTAAGCTGATACGAGATACATAAAAATCTATGGAAGGAGTTAAAAAAATGGGAAAAATCAAAAATTTTGTGTGCAAGCATAAGAAAAAGCTTTCGGTAATGGCAACTGCCGCAGTAATGACTGCTATGTCAGCTATTAACTGTTTTGCTGCAGAGGCTGATACTCCTGTATCATCTGACAATGCGTTACAAACTGCGTTGACTTCGTTTACTGACGCTTTGACGAATGTTCAGGGTAACATTTTGCAGTTCATTGTAGCTGCTATCCCAACTGCTCTCGCAATTTTCGGTGTAGTTGTTGCTGTTACTAAAGGTATCGGCTTTGTTAAAAAGCTCCTCGGTAAAGCTTCTTAAAATGTACCTCTCAATCAAATTTAGGGGCAGGGTTAAAAAGTCCCTGCTCCTATTTTTGTTTTAGCTTGTTTTAGCTTTTAGATTGTGAGGCACGCCGTAGGCAATTACTTTTCTTTATGCAATTATCCTCTGAAAAAAGTTTTTAAAAAAGTTCAGTCTTTACTCGGAAAAAATCGAATGATACAATTTTTAAGCCGAGTAACCCAAAGTATTTTTTAGCTTTTGAGTTGCTCGGCAACTGTAAGCTATCATTCGATTTTTGGAGAGTCAAGACCCCATAGGGCTTTTTTAAAAAGTTTTTTCAGACTCGCAAAAGGAGGGACATAAAATGGCAATATCCTTATATAGCGGTACTCCTGGAAGTTACAAAAGTTACCACGCAACCGCAGATATAATAAGTTGGCTTAGATCCGGCAATAATGTTATTGCTAATTTTCCTGTTAATACAGAGAATTATTTTAAGCGTAAAAAAATCGGTTCTTTTACTTTCGTTCCTAACTCAAAATTGACTGTTAATTATTTACTTGATTATGCAAAACTACATCATAAGCCAAGCCGCAAAGCACAAACCTTGGTTGTTATTGATGAGGCAAGTATTATGTTTAATGCCCGACAGTTCGAGCGTAAAGACCGTATGGAATGGGTTAATTTTTTCGCTAACCATAGACATTTTAACTATGAATTTATCTTGATAGCACAAAATGATAGAATGTTGGACAGACAGATTAGAGGATTGCTCGAATATGATTACAAGCACAGAGCGTTAAAGAATTGGAACTTAGCTTTTGCTCTCCTCTCCCTCGTTTGTAAAGGTATTTTTCATTGTGTCGAGTATTGGTATCCTTGCAAAATCAAAACAGGAACGCAGCTTAAGAGATTTAACAAGAAGATAGCGTCTTGTTATGATACAATGGCACTTTTCAATTTTAAAGAAGAAAAGGCTGCTACTAATCAGACTGCAAATACTGATGCAAAGCCTAAACAGCAAATAGATGTAGAAAAAATGAAAGAGAGGTTGCGAAATGCTATTAAAAATAAAAACCTTGTTCAGCAAGAAGAACATCAAGAAGCTGCTTCGTAGTTCTCTGTGCTTAATTTTATGTTTAATGACTGTAATATGTTTCGGCGGTGTGCTTGCACCGGTGCAAGCTAACGCTGTAACAGGTGTTGAAGAAATAATTATGTTTGTTATAGGTATAATGGTTGCTTGTGGTGTTACTTTTACATCTGCCGAGGCAGCACAAAGCACTGCACGACGGTATTATAACTCTGTTGATTCTGACACGAAAAGCATAATAGATAAAGCTAAAGAACAGTACGACGCAAAAAAAGAGTATTATACAGTAACAACAAACGGCTTAATTATGTGCTTAGCAAGTGAATGGCAAAAAATCTTTGATTCTATTGCCTCTTTTATTTTTAATCCATCTGTAATAGCTGATTCTAGTTATGTCGATTTTAGTGTACCGCAAGCGACTTTTAAAAATTATGATAGTTTTGTTTCTCTATTACAGCAAAATGGTTCACTTGATTTTGATTATCAAGTCACAAGAGATAGTTATACTGCATTTACAATTGGCAGTACTATGATTGAATTTGTAGGACAAGATCGCACAGGTAATTTCCCTGATGAAGTTATATCTGCTTTTTCTTCTAATACTCATAATGTTATTATGAAAGTATCTATATTAGGTACACAGTATTCTTTCTATTCTCTTATATCTTCACATCCTTATATGTTAAATTATATTAAATATTATGATTGTCAATATCAATTCACATTAAAAGATTCTGTAATTAATCTTGGGTATAGAACTAGTTCTAATTTAGCTTATAGCTATAGAAGTTTAATTGCTGGACTTGATTTTTCACAACCTGTTACTCTCATGTATTATGGCTCTGAACTGCTTAATGTTACGAGCATTGAAGGACATCGATATACTATTACTGGTTCGTTTGGTAATATTGTATGCGATGACGGCACTATTTTTGGAACTGATTATTTAATTCCTTGTGATTCTAATAAAATTACAGATGATATTTTAACTAAGGTTTTTACTTGTGACCCTGCTATTTCTATAGGTAATGATTATATTGGTACTGATACTACTTGGAGTGATTCAATAGCTGATGCGGGTTCCGGTTCTATCGCTTTCCCTCTTGATGTTGACAACCTTATAGACCTTTCACCTTCTGATGTGAGAGATAAGACTTTAACTGATACTGGCGATATAGCAACAGATAAAACAGATACAAAAGATGATACTAAAGACGACACAAAAGAAGATCCTGACACAAAACCGAACAAGCCTTCAATTCCGGGTTTGAGCTTGCCGGAAATCCTCTTTAAAGAAAAATTTCCGTTCTGCTTGCCTTGGGATGTTTACAATGTTTTTGCTAATCTCGTTGCGGAACCGGAAGCACCAGTTTTTGAAATTCCTATGAAGTGGGAATTTTTAGATATAGATTACACTTTGAAAATTGACTTTTCTATGTTTGATGAAATAGCAAAAATTTCACGCTTTTTCAGTAGTTTGGGATTTGTTGTATTTTTGATTTTAATATCTCGAAAAGTGATAGGAGCTGAATAATATGGATGTTTTCGGCGAGATTTGGAATTGGATATGCGAAACATTGTATGACTTGTTAAAAAGCATAATAGATTTACTTCCTGATAGTCCGTTCCAAATGCTTGATAATTCACCTATTTCAAAATATCTTGTATATATTAATTATTTCGTTGATTTTGCGTTTATAGTTGACACTCTTACGCTGTGGCTTGTTGCAGTAGCAGGTTATTATACATATAGCGTTATCTTACGAATGATTAAAACAATTGACTAAAAAATATTGACTGCGGGGTGGCGGTTTGAACCGCCGGGGCCCTGCAGTCAAAAAATTTGAGGAAATGGGTTTCCTCTCAGGGGGGCAAGCTAATAGCCCCCCTCTACATACAATCCAATCATATTATCAAAGAGAGGTATTTTTATGATGTTTAATGTTTATGAGGTTTACACTTGGGATGATGTTTCTTACACAAAATTAGCTTCATTTGAGAAGAAAGAGGATGCTGAAAAAGAAGCTGCAAGATTAAATGCAGAAAGACGCTCACACAATTACGAACCTGATCCGATTTGTTATTGCGTGAAGTCTGATTTGCAATATGATTTGCTGATGGAGAATTACTGAACTGATAGGGAAAAGGGGTTTTTTTATGGATACAAAAGAAAAAATTATAATTGACTGGTTTTCTGCTACAATTCCTTGTAAATCTTCTACAGTGACCGGTATTGTCGAATTGCTCGGATTGTCTGATGTTCCGTGGGAGCGTTCTTATGGTTTCTATGGTTGGCAGTACAGAGAGACATTCTCTAATATTTCTATACATTTTGGCGGAGTTCAGCACGAAGGATTGATAATGCTTGAAATGTCCGGTCAAGGCTGTAGAACATTTGAAACCCTTGGCAATGGCGATTTTCTTTCACTTTTTAAATTTGTTTTTTCTGTTCCGGGTGCAAAAGTAACTCGTATTGATGTTGCTTTTGATGATTTTTCCGGTTATCTCAATCTTGATGAAATAGTCAAAGATACTTTAAATCATAATTTTATCGCTAAAACTCGCAAATGGGGTGTTAATATCTCTGACTCTGGTACTTGTGTAACTCACGGACAGCGTTCCGGCTCTGTTTTTATTCGTATTTATGATAAAGCAGCTGAACGCAATAAACAAGATGAGATTTCTCACTGGGTAAGATGTGAGTTGCAGATTAGACAAGATAGAGCTGTTGAGTTTGTAAGATTGTTAGTTGAAGAAAATGAAGTTGTTGACGATTTATATTTCGCTGTTCTTAATCATTATTTAAGATATGTAAAGATTTCTGAAAGTGATTCTAATAAGTGGCGTTCTGAAATTGCTGACCATTGGGAAAATTTTTATAATTATAAAAGTGTTCAAGAAAGGTCTATATATAAAAAGCCGGGTATGGAATATAACGCTGCTAAGTTGCGTTCGGTCTATGGGGAGCGTTTCGCAGGTGGAATTTATACATATATTCAGCTTTTCGGAGTTAATACACTTCTTGAAGATGTTGAAGCTGGAAAAAATAACTTAAATCCAAAATATAAATTATTATTGCAGGAAGACGCAGCGTATAAAGAAGGCGTTAAAAAATACGGTTTTTATGAACACCCCTCTGTTGTCGGTTTGGATCAATTAGTCGATTGCGAGGTTTTATAAATGACTGTCAATGATGCTTATATAATTTTTATGCAGGAACAAAAATTTAGAGGTAATTCTGAATATACGCTTTCTTACTATGAAAGATGTTTAAAAATGTTTCTTGACTTCTGCGGCTCTGATTTAGATGTCGAAGATTTAGACATTATGATTTTTAAAAGTTATCAATTATATGTTTCTGAAAGCAGAGAAATAAATAAAATATCTGTAAGAACTTATGCAAGAGCAGTTAAAGTGTTTTATCGTTGGCTATACTTTGAGAATTTTATTGATATTGATATTAACAGATTAAATCTAATGAAAGCTAATAAAGATGTTATCGTTCCTCTGTCAGATAACGAAGTTAAGCAGCTCCTTAACCTTTATAGCAATAATTCTGTTATGGGGTGTAGAAATAAAACAATTTTAATGTTAATGCTCGATTGCGGTCTCCGGCTCGGTGAGGTTGTTAATTTAAAAATTCACGATGTCGATTTCAATAATCGTTATTTAGTAATTAACGGAAAAGGCAGTAAACAGCGTGTTGTTCCTTTCGGTTCTTCTTCTCTGAATCAGATAAAATGTTATCTAAATTATCTTAGTAGTTCCTCATCAGCGAGTAGCAGCTTATTTTTAACTCAAAAAAGCACTCCGGTTACACGCAATACAATTAAAATGCTCTTTGCCCGCATTAAGAAAAACAAAGGACTTGAGCGTGTCTATCCTCATTTGCTCCGGCATACTTTCGCAACCAATTTCATTTTTAACGGTGGAAATTTAGAGGTTCTCCGTTTACTTCTCGGTCACAGCACTATTAACATTACACAGATTTACATTCACCTTGCTGCTCAAAAGCATCTTATATCTGATATGCAGCATAGCAACATTGATTTGTTGATGGACGAAAAAAGAGAGCAGATTAAATAATCTACTCTCTTCGTGGCTCCCCCAACTGGGCTCGAACCAGTGACATCATGATTAACAGTCATGCGCTCTGGCGAGTGTAGGGGAATACACTATGAAAGTATCATCAATACAATTACAATTTGATTTTTCATTTTTATATATTTTAGATATATGTTGAATATAATTTACGATATGAACGACTGCATAGAAATTTATTGTGAGTCTATAGTAACACTGTACCACTCATGAATGCTTGAAAAATTCAACTAAATTTTTTCTCCACACCTCAATATCTTGTCTTTAGTTTTAATATATATGACAAAAAGTCATCAAGGTGGGATTTTCAGCCGATTTGTCTATGTGGAACACTTCCAATGCTCCTCCGGGTCAAAGCTTTGTTAGAATATAGCACTTCAAAATGATATGTTATATATACGGGATACTTTCAACTATGGAACAGGTATACGCTGCTGCAACCAATGCCGCGTATTCTTGCCATAAATCATTTTTGTATGTATCACAATAGTCGCATATACCTCTAACAACCAAATATCCCACTGTATTAGTCCAAGTTGCATCCGCAACACCGGAAGCTTCCATTTCGACAGCTAATACTCCATATTTATCTTTTAGCATTTTTCTTTTATTGGGATTTTTGAGTAAATTATTGGCAGATGCAATGCCACCCATAAAAACCTTAGGATATTTTGTTCGAGTACTGTCATAAGGATGTTCACAAAGGTTTCCCTCCAAATCGTACAATTTATCAGTATCAACAGATGGCTTCATAAAACGTGAATTAGTGGAAAATTTATCAATATATTCATGCCAAGGATAAATATTTTCATATTCATTTACCTTGATAAAATCAATAGCTTCTAGTAGTTGTGCACTTGGTTTTGCAGAATTAGAACGCACCTCAATATTTTCAGGCGTTTCTTTAGTGAAATCGTACTGAGTAACGCTATTTGACACAACAATATCCCCCAGTCTGACCTGTTTTTCGTCATTTTGAAATGATGGAATCCCACCAGCAATACCAGTCATAATAATCGAATCTATTGATTTAAAATGATTTAACATATTAGTAACCCTTATAGCTGCTTTGTTATTTCCCATACCGCATAATCCAAGAGCCACCCTATGCTTTTTACCGTTTGCAGATTTTAGTTTGCCAACAAAAAATCTATGGCCTGCCCCTCTATCATCAAAAAAGCATTCTTCAACTTCGTGCATCATCATTTTCATAGCCGCACATTCTTTTGGCAAAGCAGTAATAATACCAATTTTTATATTGCTGTAATTTTCCATACTTTTTTTCTCCTGTATAGTATTTTTGCTCGATTTTGAATTATTTAATTTTCCCAAAATGCATTTCCATTCAGTTGAGTTTTTGAATTCAATTAGTTCATACGTACTACAATTATTTACAAAGTCTAAGGCACTTAAGTTCTTATATTTTAAAAGTTTAAGCTCAGATGCCAATGCATTATATGAAATATATTGTTCTTCATCATTTGTTCTATGTGGAAGAACGACATGAGAATCAATAATCGGGATATCTTTTAAACATGTAGCGTTAAACTCTTTTAAAAAACTAGAGATATATTCTCTTGTAATAAAAGTGTTCAAAAAGTAATCTGCATTTTTAATTTTTTCGTTGTCTATTGGTAATAAAGGCAAAATATAATCACTGATATAAGCCTTGTGTCCTAACTTTTGTGGAACCTCATATAATATATCTTCAAGTTTTGATGCAGGTATTGTCTCTAACGAAAAATTGACAAGTGTATTTCTCATTTCAAAATTATTGATCGAAGAATACCATCCAGATTTTATATCTAAAGATGCACTTCGTTCTCTCTTTTTTAATGTTCCTGGTAATATTATTTTTTGATTATCACACACAAAATCACGATAATGAAAGTATGACGATGAAATATTATCGCCATGTTGATTAACCTTTTTACTTAACAATTCATCAATATTATGAGAACTAGATATCAAATCAATAGCACCAATTTCATTTAATTCTTTTAGTTCGTTAAGTATTCTAAAAGACAAATCGGATTCAAAATAATTTGAGGCTGGTATTAAAATTTTCTTATTACTAATCAAAAATGCTATTCTTGTTACTAACTTAAAAACCGAATATAAATAGTTGTAATTATATTTATTTAGTGAAAATAATTTTTGTATTTCATTGTCCAAATGATAAATAAATACATCTTTAGTAAGCATATCTGTTTCCTCATATGAATTCAAATAATGAAAGTTGTGAATCAGTTGGTTCCTCCAGTACCATATTCTCCTTAATAAACTCCCCTTTTAACTTGTTAAGATCTCCGTTAAGGCATATGCAATCCCAAGCCATTAGTTCATCTTTTAACGGAGAATAAATATCATTAAACAAGAAAATTTTTCTATTCCAAGTAAATGCCATTGCAAGTTCAACTAATGTGTTTGCTCCTATGTAATTATCGATGCCTCTTTTTTTCGCATTATAAATCAACACTCCCATAGTTTCTTTATCTCTGATTTTTTTTAAATATGTGCGTGAAACTTTTTTCTTAAATTTCATAAATTGCCTTTCATCATAAAGACCAACAGTTTCATTTTCTTCTTTTGGCACAATGGATTCTATTCCTAATTTTTTAAGTTGATTTTGACAATTAACCATTTCCTTAAAAAACATCATGCTTCCGCAGATAACTATTTTTTTGGCCTTTACAGGGTTAACACTTCTCTCCAAATCAAATAAATCATTAAATGCTTTTTCTCCATCAGTACATAAAGAATAATCTGTTATAAATTCAACTTCACTTGAAAATGCAATATAAGCAAATTCTTCTGGTTTTAACACTTGCTTATTTTTTATAACTGGGATGGGAAGATCATCAGGATAATCAAAAAAATATATAGGCTTTTTTTTAGAAAAACAAAATCCTATTTCGTAGCACGTTGTCTTGCCAACATATCCATTAGGATTATATACATAAACCATGTCTGCTCTAATGATCTTATCTAGTGTTATCATTTGTATTTCTGCGGGGGAAAAATCTTTTTTATCCGATTCAAAAATTACAAAATCTCCGATTTTATCGGTTATATAAGATTCATTTGGTGACAACACACACAAACCCACTTTTTTAAATACTCGAATAATACTCAAAATCTCGTTATAATATTTTTGAAAACTTCCTATTATTGCTACTGTATGCGCCATATAACTTCCTCCGTAATATGTTATAAAAGATAAGGATTATTTATTAACCAATTGAAATTGTTTCTAATCCACTTTTTGAGATATTCATCCTCATTCACAATCGTATCGAATACAGGCTCATGAAAAGTCTGAATTTCCGCAAGTACAACAGGAAACTCAAGTGTATCATCTTTATTATTCGGAAAGTATTTCCATCGCTTTTGCATATCCTCATCATCAGCAAGTGCAACAACACGCTTAAAGCTATCTCTGCCATAGGGAGTACCACACCGCTGCAAAGTTTCAAATATAACTACCTGCAATTTTGCACCATCAAAATCGAATGTCCTTGAAAGATAATAAATATTATAAATCTTTCATTCTGCCTGTCAACTCAAAGCGTTGCAATATTACATTATTTTTTTGCAGACTTCAATTTTATTTGTATAACTGATTTCTTTATCGTGGAATATATTACTCACACTATCAGTCTACAACCTATAGTAATAATACTATAGGTTTTTGTCACTTACTTTTTAATATTGTTCTAAAATATAATTACATATTATCAAACATAACTTGTCAAAATTATCCGTATGTCACTACATCCTCAATATTAAGGCCACTTTCATTAAATATTTTCTTTAAATTGTCTTGAAAACAATTAGCATTAAAATCGTTTAATTTTACAATTATTAATTTACTCTTGGCTCTTGTAACCGCTACATAATGGTTGTATATACTTGACATATCAGACAGTCGATAATCCTCTGCAAATACAATTACCTGTTCAAACTCCAATCCCTTTGAAGAGTGGAATGTAATTGCGATGTGTTTGTATTTATCCGCTTCAAATGCCACATGAAAACTGGTATCAGAAATTGTTTTGAATAATTTGTTTATGTGAGCAGAGCGAGTATCATATCCAAGATATTCAGCCAATGCTGTGACACACGAGCCGAAATACTGCTCATCATCTATAGTCTCTTCAATTCTTTTGAGTAATCTTTTTACGGTGGATACTGTTTTGCGACTTTCATTTCCTTCAACAGGTATTTCCGAAATTACATCATATGCAGAATACTTTTCAATTATAAGGTATTTAGCAATTGCTGTATAAAGCCACGCTGTATCTGTTGTAATATCAGCAATAGGAGTCTGTGGGATATAAACATACTCTAAACCGTTTGTCGTTAATTCGCTTGCTCCTATTCGTGCGTTATCATTAGAAAAACGCAATAATGCTGACGTTTTATCGGGAACAATATTAGACAATACTTCTGTTGCCCAATTTGCCTTTGTAGGGGAAAGCCACACAATATTATCTATATTTTCCGTAGGATTGTAAAGACTTCTTGTCTCATCACATAATAGATTAGAATAATTCTGTATTTGTTGACAAGAGCGAAAATTATCTCCCATAAATATCTTTTTAAAATTGGGTTTGTTCCAGATGCTTTTAAAAGCCTCTGGATAAGCACCCCTCCATATATAAATCGATTGTTTTTCATCTCCCACAACAAAGGTTTCGATATTCAATTCATCACATAAATACATAAAGAATTTATGCATTGATTTGTCGCAATCTTGATATTCATCGATATATATTTTAAAATATTTTGCTTGAAGATAAAGCCTACAAGCCGAAGAATTTTCTACAATTTCTTGAGCCAAATCAAAAATAAAGTTCCTTTTATTATCTCGATATGAGCAGAGGATACCTTCATTCCTTATTTTTTCAATAGCTTCTTGAAAAGTATCAACTTTAGCTGAATAGTCCGTACTCATGTCCAAATCGAAATCAGCACCATAGACATCCTTCATAAAAGGCTTTATAACTTCCTCAATAACGAAACTGTTATTTGTTCCAATGAAGTGTTGAACTACATCGACAGACAATCTATCCTTTATTTCTTGTGCTGCTTTTATTGTAAAAGTAATTGCAGCAATAACTTTATGTGTATGGTTATCATCAATTTCCTTAGCAATTTTATTAACCATTGTATGGGTTTTTCCTGTTCCTGCACTTGCCCTTACTATTAAGTTACCGGGAGTTTCTACTATTTTCTCTTGAATTGGAGATAGTTTCATTCGGCAACCTCCTTCAAACATGCAAAGTTGTAATGATTATAGATTGTTCTGCAATCTGTACCCGAAAGTTTCTCAATCAACTCCACCATATGATAGTGCTTTGCATCTTGTAAATATTTAACAGGATTATCATTATCCAATAAAGCTGATAATCTATCATGCAAAAACTCGTCTAAATCATTTTCTAAATCCACTTTTGATAAGAAAATATGAAAGTCACTCCGTATTTTATCCAAAGTATTTATATTTGAATTATATAAACTCCTCTTGGCAGAAACAGAATTCTCTTGAATTTGTTTAGTAGGCAGACGCTTTTCCCCAATATAATTATTACAGCGTGAAAAGCCTAAAACGCTATATGTACCTTTTCCTGTTACCGCTCTCAAATCATTGTCAGTTTTTACCACATTAAAAATTTCAAGTTCATCCAGGATAGAAAAATATGTTTCAAATCCCACACCATCAACTGGTAAAATATATATTCCATCTGCTTCATAAAAAGGATGCACTACTGAAAGGACTTTGCTAAATAGCATATATTCAGATGGTCCTTCAACCAAAAGTACTTTGTTAGCAAAGATTGCTTCTGACAAACAACGGTTTAACATTTTCCTGTTTTTTTCATAAGCATCAGGCACTTTATAAAATGTGCTAATACTATTGATTTTTCGCTCACTATATATTCGAACTAAATTTACATTATCCATTTCATAAAGAACAAAAGGCGAATGAGTTGTTACAAACAAGTATGTATATTTGCTATCGGTAAAAAGTATTTGTGATAATGCAATCTGCATAGACTTATGAAGATGGTTTTCAGGCTCCTCAATTAAAAACAAATTGATTTTCTTTTCCGCATTTTCATCTGACAGTATGTCGTATATTGAATATGCCAATAACTTTTTCCTACCTTCCCCGGCAGTAGGATATAAATTATCATCATTATCTTGTTTAATATATGGGATGATATTTGAGTACAATCCCTTTACTGCGATTTCGGATTTTATTGAAACAGATATCCCTTCATCATGGAATTTTTGATATTCTGGCGTAAGTTTATCCTCAAATTCTTTAATTCCAGACAGAGAAGCAATATGACCATTCAAATCATCAACTGTATTTTGAATTTTTGCTAGAATATCTTTATCTTCATCCTTTTCATTTCTGACAAGCTGGCTCACATTCTTTTTAAATAGGGAATACAAATCAACATAAGAGTCAATATAAATGACATTAAATACATAGTCTATTTCATATAGATATCCTCTTTGCTTCATTTCGTAAAGATGATTAATATCACCACCCCACGATAATATCGGTAGAGCGAGCATTTCTGTTTTGCTATATTCTGCAAAAAGCTTTATATATACCTTATTATGCTCACTTAGCAATGCACCTTTTAGCTGTGCACGGAGTTTTTGACAATCGCTGTCAGCAACATCACTAATATCTATAGTAACGACAATCTCAATTGGTTTTTCAATCTGCTTATTATGAAAATCCGAGTCTAAAAGGTTTTGCTTACGAACCTCTTTATCAAATACATATCGTAGAGCGTATAAAAAATTTGTTTTACCCACATCATTTAGACCAAAGAATATATTTTTATTTGATAAATCAAGTTTAACATCTTCAAAATTTCTAAAGTTCTTTATTGTTATACTTTCAAATTTCATAAGTAGCACCGTCCATTTAAGCTATATCAACAATTTACATCTTTAATTTTCTATTTATTATTACACCAAATACCAAAAAGAAAGTAATCGTTTATAAAATATCAGTTCTATTATTCCGAGGGAAATTTCAACATTAATATTATTTGGAGATTAATTTGTACCACAATTGTTCTGATTGTGGTTTTTTATTTTAATTAATAAAAATCATTTTTTCCCTCTCGCTCCAATAAAGGATAACTTACAATTATCTTCTATTTGCAAGACTTTTTATAATAACTATTTACTATTGTAAGTTTATAAATATAGGATAATTTGTTATTGTCCTTTGTTCAGAGGAGGGATAGCATGAAAATTTTGAAATTTTGGGAGCAAACTCATATTCCAATTTCACAGACAGTGTTAAATGTAGTTCTTATTGCTCATGTATGCGAACCACGCGGTCACATGAACATTACGCAGCTTCAGTGTAGCAAAACAGAGCGTTTTTCAATAGACGAATTCAACGAAATATATCAAGGTATTGTTTCTGCAGGATATTTTGTACAAAACATTTACTTCAACGAAATTGACTTTATAAATGACTATATTGAACATCCGGACCGTTATAAAAATAGCTTAATATACACTTTAGCTAGAAACGGTTTGGGTGATAATAAAAAAACAATTATCCCATCATTCTGTGAACTGCTTGGTCTAAGATATACAACTTCTCCTTCATTATCGTGTGCATTGGCCCGTAATAAATATTATTTTTCAACATTATTTAATGCTCAAAATGTGCCTGCACCAAAGAGCTGGCTGTATACTGACAATGGAACTTGGATGAATGGATCACCAGAAAATGGAACAAAGGTTATCTGCAAACCAACTTCTGAGTCTGCTAGTCAAGGAATAAGTGAATCCAAGATTATTACAGTTTCTCCTGAACTGAGTACTAATCTATTAGGTTCAAGATATATTGTTCAAGAGTATATCGAAGGTTTTGAGTGCGAAGTCCCAATATTTAAAGTAGGAAATAATATACATGTTTTTCCGCCAATTGGTATCGATCTTCAAGGAAAGAGTATTTTGGATGAAGATGCTTCCGAACAAAATCAATATGGTTTCTACAAATTAGACAAATGCTTATCATCGGAAGTTGTGACCACCATTCAAAAAACTGCTGAAAGAGCTTTTCGTTTATTAAAGATGGATGTGTATGGACGAATTGATTTCCGGATTACACAAAATGGACAACCGTTCATATTTGATGTTTCTACAACACCATACACCACAAGACATAGTTCCTTTGCGTATGCATTCGAACAGTTGGGATTTGAATACTGTGATATCTATCGTGCAGTCATTTCTGCAGCACTAATGCGCGGAAAAAGGTTCACCTAGAAGGACAGGAATTGCAAATCTGATAGGAGAAAACCGCGTCCCCAGAAATAGCATGAGTCATCTTGCACATGGCTACATGCTGTATGGATTATCCTATGATACTCAAACGGATCACCGTTAATGATTTTCTGAGTAGTTAATAAATCTTCTTGAACAAGTTGCCTCTTCTGAAGAATTATTCGATAGTGACGAAGGAGTGGTGGATCCAGTGATTTTAGTATCTCTAAGGATTCTTTTGCACTTGCAACATCCCCCTTCAGCAAGGCATTTGCATAGTTCAAATCATGTAAATAGTACTGGTAGAATTCATCAAGGTAAGGAAGTAACCTATTAGCGTTGGCTAGCTCAGATTCCCATGTATCTGTCTGACATAGCATAGATAAACCTATATAATTGAATAAAACCACATGCGATACCTCTTCATACTGATGTTCTATTATTTTTGAAAACCGGGTTACAGCTTTGTGTGCCGCAAATATAGTTTTTTCTCGATTTTCATCAGCATTTCTTTCCTCAGTTAGATAATCCAGCAGTATTTGATTGTTTTCCACTTTGTATTGGCTTGGATAATACCAACCGTCACTATTGTTCATCATTAAAACACACTCTTCTACAGCCATCTTTGCAGTAGGGTACTGTCCTGAGACAATGGCATTTCCAGAATGATTACACAGTGCCATATATGTGCCATTTCGATTGCAGTGTTTTCTGTAGAATTGAATGCTTTGCTCAGTCTGTCTACATGCAACTATAGCTGCGTAATATAATGCTGCTTTGCGATTATAGCATGCCTCAAATTCATCAAATTCAGTAATTCCCATATGATCCTGAATTATTCGAATAATCTTATTTTTGAGTATATTGACCTTTTTGTGATCATTAGAGCGATCAATATACGCATCCAACAATACCAATGCAGCTCGACAATATTGTTCATCCTCAGAATGGCATATATCCTCAATGGTATTATAGAGTTCATCAGCGGATTGAATTATCATTCCCAAATCTTCTGCTAACTGAATTTTACATAAAAGTATTAGTCGTTGACACTCGGCTAGACACGGTGGAACAATGCGGCTAGGAGTGATTGCTTGGAAATGAAGTAATGCACTCCTGTAATTATATTTTGTAAATTCTTGATAGCCTTGAATAAACTCATCTAGAACCTGATGCTGAGTGTCAATGGCACTAATAGGAAGGCCACTGATGAGTGTTTCGATTTTATCGAGGATCTTATAAACATCATCAGTACTTCCAATTTCAGTGGAGCGTCTAAAATAAGCTAAAAGAAAAAGTTGCCATGCTTCTACAATCGTTTTCGTATCGGATGATTGTAAGCTTAGAGCTAAGTGCTTTCCTCGAGAATAATAATCTTCAGGATGACGTTTTTGCAAAAATTCAGAGAATCTACGATGATAATATCTCTCCTTTCTTGCAAGTTTAACTTTGAAGTAATTCTTAATGTTATCGTTAACGAAAAGAAACTTATTATCACCTTTAATAAACATCTGATCTTCAGCTAGTTGGAGATATTCTTCAGCTAGATATTCTGTTTCATACTTGTCTTTCGGTGTGGAATCTAGAAAAAAAGCAGCCTCGTCTTTTGAAAAATAACTATCAATTATTGAAAGTGGCCCCAGTATTTGGCGTACTTCTTGTTTTTCTGTAGGCAAACAATCACACCTACGATCCATGATTTCGATGAAATTATTAGCGTTTTCGCCGCTCATGGAATAATAATTTGCTGCCATAAGAGCCAGCGAGATATCGTTTCCAGCACAGGCGCGAATATCTTCGATGCAAATTCTCTCTGCATGACCATTTTCGCGAAGAATATGCAATATGCTTTCGTCAGGAATATCAGGGGTCTCTACATATTTCCAAATAATCGGAACCTCTATAGATTGCTTACTTTGAGCAACAATCAATACATTCAAATGATACTCAGACAACAATCCCAACTGTGGATGCATTATTTTTTGAAACAATTGTTTTGAAGGTGTGTCCCACATTTCAAAGTTGTCCGCTACAAACAGAATTCTTTGATTACCATCTATCTGATTTTCAATATTAGAAATAATAGCTTCTTCGCTTGGTGTTAGGATGTAGTTTGTCGAAGTCACGCTAATTGAAGTTCCGAACTCAAGTGAAATTGGTACAGGTAAAAAGCTAATACCAAACGAAATATCACTCCCGAGTTTAAGTTTCTTTTTTGAATATAGTTTAGTGCCAATATGCCATGTTAGATACGGCGATAAATTAGGATCAATCCCCTCAATGTAGAAGATAGTCCATCCTTCCATAAGTTGATTGGCCAAATTAAGGGCAATAGTTGATTTACCACTTCCAATATCCCCATACAATGTGATACCTTTATCCTCATCGTCAGTTATTAGTGTTTCATAAAGATCATCAACTATTTCCTGTTCGAATTCAGCTAAAGACATGTACTCACCTCAAAATCAACATTATATAATTGTAAGTTATCCTTTATTCATTATTTTCAGGTAAGGTCAATAATACATTTCTGTTAACAAAATACGCTACACATCTTACATTCAACTGGTGTATGTCTATGTAGTACTTAATCTCATTCTAAGAAAAAAGTATTAAGCCTTAACTAAATCTATATTTCGGGTATGTAATATAAAAATATTTATAATCACCATTTATGGTGTCAATTATAACATAATTTGACAAATATTTAAATAACTTTTACGCAAATCAGTTATAAAATTTCACATAGTGTTTTTATGCATTTTGTATAATACAATTTTGTTTATTGCTCAATAAATAAAATTTTTAGGCAAAATAAATATAGATATTTGAATAGACTTTCTTTATTTTCTGTTGCATAATAAATTTATAAACAATAAGGAGCTATATGCGATGGAAATAAAAAATGTACAAGCAAATAATCTAACAACTG
>OMFR01000106.1_pt1 | contig 55317 bp, 48 predicted proteins | sample 1645691 | NCBI WGS metagenome assembly OMFR01 (sample SAMEA103958132, study PRJEB25191) | human gut metagenome | biome: human-associated habitat [ENVO:00009003]; feature: intestine environment [ENVO:2100002]; material: feces | place: Germany | collected 2013/2015
AGCCACACAAAGCCGTTGCACGATGCAACGGCACAAATGGCTGTCAATGCACAGACGCAGTGGCACAAATGGCTGACGACCTGTACGGGGGCTTCGCCCCAAAGCAAGGATGCTTTGGTTGCTTGCCAAAAGTTTTGCACGATGCAAAACCAACAGAGCAAGCAATAAGCGACACCCATTATTATATAATCAAGAGGTTTATCGACAGACTGAAGGCACCGCTTATGCGGTGCCTTAAGTTATATATGCCTGTTTTACACGGCATCTTTTTCTTCTTCCTTTTCCTCCATTGTGATAATTATGAACGCCATAGTCATAAACACGGCGCATATCATCACAGCCCACTGATTTATTGCTGTCACGCACAGATCGCCTGCGATAGCGCCGATGGCGAACATTGCGTTTATGCTGAAAAGAAGCAAGCCTTTTCTCAAATCGTCCCTGTTTTTATGAGCGACATATTCACATATAGATGAAGCCGCTGTTCTCATATTGCCTATACACATTGTGGTGGCACAGGCGTAGCTCTGCGGATATGCGCCTCTTATGCTTATCTTTCTGAATGCCTCTACCTGTGCGCCGCAGGCAAGAGAAATAATGCAGTTGCAAAGGATATTAAGCTCATACGGTATAAATGCCGCCGCAAAGAGTGCCGCCGCCTCGAACAGAATAACTATCTGCCGTCTGTGGAGTGCTCTGCCCTTGAAGATATGATGCACCGTCTGTGCAAGCACAACGCCTGCTATAAATGCCATTACAGGAGCAAAATATCTGAGTGCGACAACAAAATTGCCTTTTGCCAGATTCACCGCCATAAGAAGAATATTTCCCGTCTGGGCATTAGCGAATACCTCTCCCCTGCACATATAGGAGTATGCGTCCATAAATCCTCCGGACATTGCGAGAATGTATACAAGCACCATAGAATTTTCGCAGACTCTGATTTTCTTTTTCATAACATCACCGATAGTAATTGTAGCACATTGCCGCATATCTTTCTATTGTTAAAAACAACAAAAATTATCATAGGTGTTACGGATGAAATGTAAAAAGTTAACGGGTTGCCTGAAGCAGCCCGTTAAACGATTGTCAATTGAGTTTATTTCCGCAATTCCGGCAGAATGACGCACCCGGAGTTACCGGAGTGCCACAATTGCCACAGAATGCCGGCGAAGCCTGCTGTACGGGAGCCGCTTGTGCCACAGCCGCCTGAACAGAAGCTTCTGTGTTTGTATCCGCCTGCGGCACATCCTGCGAAACAGGCTGATATTGTGCGTTATCCTGCGGTATATCCTGCTGAACAGGCTGATACTGCGTGTTGTCCTGCGGAGCTTCCTGTGAAACAGGCTGATACTGCGTATTATCCTGCGGTATATCCTGTGAAACAGGCTGATACTGTGCGTTGTCCTGCGGTACTTCCTGTGAAACAGACTGATACTGTGCGTTGTCCTGCGGTATATTCTGCGGCACTTCCTGCGGAATATTCTGCTGATACTGCTGGTGGTAGCCCTGCGGAATATTCTGCTGATACTGCTGGGGATAACCCTGCGGAACATTCTGCTGATACTGCTGAGGATAACCCTGCGGAATATTCTGTCCGTACTGCTGAGGGTAGCCCTGCGGAATATTCGGCTGACCGTAAGGCTGATAAGGGTTATACTGAGGTGCTCCCGCAGGTGCGGCTGCGCCTCTTATAAGACCGTTTGCGGCGTTGAATTTTCCTCTTGCTATACAGCTTACGATAAATGCCGCCAGTCCGAGCAAGCCTGCCGTAACAAAATACAAGGCATAAAACAATATAGGCGTGCCGATATTTGCATCAGCTCCGAAAACTGCCTCGAGCGACATACCGAATCTTGTAGGAACTATCAAAAATCCGAGCACTGCTTTCAAAAATTCGTCAGCCGAATCAAAGAAACCGTCCGACGCCATATTAAACAACAATGTAATGATAAGGAATGCCAAAATGAGTAATATGCCGATGATAAAATCAATGACAGAAATCACCTGTGCGGCTGTTTTTGCTCCTCTTGCCTTTCCTTTTATGTAAAACGGTGCAAGAATAAAGCAAGCTATTGACGATAAAGCCACCACAATGGCAACTATGAATAAAATTGTCGGAAATGTCATATATTCCGAAAACATTTCTTCAATGTAGCCTGTCAGCTCTTGCACGTTCTGTGATCCTAACTCCATAATTTTCCTCCTTAATGACGGATAACTGTATTTTCTGTAAATTATTTCATCACATTAAATGTGATTTACAACACCATTTTAACACAGTTGATAACTCAAGTCAACACAAAATATATTGCCTTTTGGAGCTTAATGTGATATACTGTTTTTATATAAGCCGTCACACAGACTGTCGGCTTACAGATAAATGTACTTAATGAATAACAAACAGAATATGATTATTACTATTACAGAGCAGCAGGGCTGCTCATCCGGTTAAAGAAAGGCGGAACAAGATCATGTGTGGAATAGTAGGATATGTAGGTGCAAAAGAATGCACTGCAATACTTGTAAACTCACTTACAAAGCTGGAATACAGGGGTTATGACTCGGCAGGTATAGCCGTGTTTGAAGGTGACAGAATAAAAACCGTCAAGGCAAAGGGTAAGCTCAAGGAAGGGCTTATCAAAAAGCTCGAAAACGAGCCTCATTTCACAGCTACGGCAGGTATAGGTCATACACGCTGGGCAACGCACGGCGAGCCGAGCGACATTAACTCTCACCCGATAGGAAACGGCAGAGTATCAATCGTTCATAACGGTATAATCGAAAACTACCGCAAGCTGAAGGAATTTCTCATATCGAAGGGATACGGCTTTGAGAGCCAGACCGACACGGAGGCTGTGGCAAAGCTGCTCGACTACAACTATGACGGCGACCCTATAGATACAATAATCAGGACGATTGCCGATATAGAGGGTGCATATTCGCTCGGCATAATGTTCAGGGAACATAAGAACCGCATATTTGCAGCAAGAAAAGAAAGTCCTCTGATAGTCGGCAAGGGAAATGGCGAAATGTTTATTGCGTCCGATGTTACCGCTATAATCGAATACACAAGAGAATACTATCTGCTTGAGCCGGGAGAGGTTGCAGATATAACAGCCGACGGCGTTACGTTCTATGATATGCACAAGAATGTCATAGAAAAGGAATTACAGGTTGCTACCTGGGATGTTTCGGCGGCTGAAAAGGGCGGATATGCTCATTTTATGCTCAAGGAGATATGCGAACAGCCCGACGCACTCAAAAAGACAATAAATCCCCGTATCAAGAACGGCTTACCCGACTTTTCAGAATGCGGTCTTACCGATGAAAAGCTGAGGAGCTATCACCATATCTATATAGTAGGCTGCGGCTCTGCAATGCACGCAGGCATGGTAGGAAAGTATGTTATCGAAAAGCTGGCACGCACTCCCGTTGTTGTGGATATTGCTTCGGAATTCCGCTACCGTGATCCTCTGCTTGCGCCGGACGATCTTGTAGTTATTATCTCGCAGTCGGGCGAAACTGCAGATACGCTTGCCGCTCTGAAGCTGGCAAATTCAATAGGCGCAGACACGCTTGCGATAGTAAACGTGGTTGGCTCATCAATAGCAAGAGAAGCAAAGATGGTAATGTATACCCTTGCGGGACCCGAAATATCGGTATGCTCCACAAAGGCATATATGGTACAGGCGGCGTTTATGTATCTGCTTGCTTTCCGTGTTGCGTATGCAAGAAATGCAATTGACGAAGAACAGTGCAGACAGCTTATATCGGAGCTTTCACAGATTCCCTCAAAGGTACAGAAATGCGTTGACGATCAGACACAGTACCAGAAGGTAGCGTCCAAGCTGATAAGCGCAGACAGCCTGCTGTATATAGGCAGAGGTCTTGACTATGCGCTCAGTATGGAGGGCAGTCTTAAGCTGAAGGAAATTTCCTATATCCACTCGGAAAGCTATGCCGCAGGCGAGCTGAAGCACGGCACTATCTCCCTTATCGAAGACGGTATGCCGGTCATCGCAGTTGCCACACAGCACGATCTTTACGAAAAAACGATGAGCAATATAAAGGAAGTAAAGACAAGAGGCGCTACTGTTGTAATGGTATGCGGTGAGGATATGAAGTTTGACGGGAACGATGTTGATTATCCTGTTATGCTCCCTCTTGCAAGAGATCTTCTTATGCCGCTTGTCGCTGTAGTACCGTTACAGCTTATTGCATATTATACTGCGGCGCTCAAAAACTTTGATGTTGACCATCCGAGAAACCTTGCAAAATCGGTAACGGTCGAATAATCACGGAAAAGGAATGTTCAAATGTACGATATAACAGGCGCAGTTTCTCTGTGGGATCATCTGGCTGAAACCTCAAAGCCGATAATAATATACGGTATGGGTGACGGCGCACAGAAAATACTCGATGTATGCTCCTTGAAGAATGTAAAAATATCGGGATTCATGGCGAGCGACGACTTCGTGAGAGGTCACAGCTTTGCGGGCTTTGAGGTGAAAAAGCTGTCCGATATTGAACGGCAGTTCGGTGACTGTATCATACTCGTTGCTTTCGGCACTCATATTGACGAGGTGATACAGCGGATCATCGCCATTTCTGACAGGCACGAATTATACGCTCCCGATGTTCCGGTAATAGGCGGAGGATTATTCACAAAAGAATATGCCGAGGAGCACAGAGCCGAGCTTGAAAGAGTTTACTCGATGCTTGCGGACGAGAAATCAAAACAGGTTTTCGACGGCTGGCTTGAATATCGTATAACTGGAAGAATACACCCGCTTTTACGCAATCAGACGGATAAAGCGGAAGGATATGAAATTCTTGACCTCGGCGGCAACGAAACCTATGCGGATCTCGGCGCTTACAACGGCGACACGATAACCGAGTTTCTGGAAGTGACGGGCGGACAGTTCAACAAAATCTTTGCGATGGAGCCTGACGGGAAGAATTACTCAAAGATGAAACGCATACACTACAAGCTGAGTCCCTATGACTTCAGAACGGTAAATGCGGGTGCGTGGAGCTGTGATACGGTCTGCGAGTTCATATCAAAGGGCGGAAGGAATTCATCGCTTATCCCCTACGAAAAGGGAAAGCCTGTCAATCCGTCACGGATAAAGGAAATAGAAATGCGAAGCCTTGACAGCTTTGTAAAGGACGAGCGTATAACCTATATAAAATATGATGTTGAGGGCAGTGAGAGCGAGGCTCTTGACGGCAGTAAGACGGTAATAAAGCGTGACAAGCCGAAGCTGCTCGTTTCACTCTATCATCGCACTGAGGATATGTTTGCTCTGCCCATAAAGGTAACGGAGCTGAATCCGTCATACAAGCTGTATTTAAGACAGCACCCGTATATTCCTGCGTGGGATATGAATCTTTACTGCATATAAAACTATGTCTGAAAGGGAAATGAATGAAAAAAATCGTACTTGTTATCCTGCTTGTGCTTGTTACCGCAGGAATAGGGCTTTTGCTGTATATGCTGCTTACACGCACAACTCCCGTGTACGCAGGCAGCAGCAGGGAAATTATAAGTGACGGCTCAAATTTTGCCGTTTCGGCAAGCTATTATTCGGGGCTTGACAAGGCAGAGGTCGACACTGCCCTGCTTGATGTGCAGGACGGCGTTGAGGGCGCATTGACGGCTTATGACGCAATTCTTGCAAAGGGAACGCCGGTGTTCCATCCCACCTTCAATATAGCCTTATCGGACTACGGAACGGGTTATTTTGCCGTGCAGGGATATGCGGAGGATATACCGCTCGATAATCAGAAGCAGGTAGGCTTCTACTGTGCCGACCTTACGCTTAATATATATACGGACGGAAACTCAAAGATAATATCCCTGCGGAACATAATGCCTACTGAGCTTACACGTCAGAATGTTACTCTTCCTGTAATATATGACGATGCGTTATCCGCAACCGCTCTTCTAAGCGACAGCACAGATTTTGATATGAGCCTTGCTTTTCTTGACGGCAAGACAAGCACTACGCTTACTTTTGAATGGACATATAATGTACGCTGCAGTGTTCCGCTGAATCTATCGGGGCTTGACGAGCAAACGGTGAGCGCCGACATTACATTCACTAACAACAACGGCGTTGTGACAGCCGCCTTTGCAGGTTAATGCAAAAATTAAAATTAAGAGTTGCACAGATTAAACATTTAATGGATATTTTATAGTTGCTAATCGCCATAATTATGTTACTGTGCAACGTTTTTTTGACGAAATTGCATAATTCTTTGCAAGAAAACGAAAAAACGCTTGCAAAACGGCTTCATTTGCATTATAATTAAAGCATGGGTGCAGTGAAAAACTGCGTTAAAATTCTTTATTATAAGGAGTTTGCGATAATGGAAAAGAATGAACTGATAAAGCTGAATGAAGAAGCTAAAAAGCAGTATGACGAGCTTTGCAAGCAGGGTCTGAAGCTGGATATGTCAAGAGGCAAGCCCTCTCCCGCACAGCTTGATTTATCACTTGATATGCTGACGCATTGTCTTGACGGTGATTATATGTCGGAAACCGGTGTTGACTGCCGTAACTACGGTGTGCTTGACGGTATAGAAGAAGCAAAAAGACTTTGTATGCCTATGCTCGGTGTTGCTCACGATGAAATAATCATCGGCGGTAACTCAAGCCTTCAGCTTATGTACGATACAATGGCAAGAGCGATGCTCCTCGGCGTTCTCGGCGGCGACAAGCCCTGGGGAAAGAACGAGAAGGTAAAGTTCCTCTGCCCCGCTCCCGGTTATGACAGACATTTTGCTATCTGCCAGAGCCTCGGCATTGAGATGATTACAGTACCTTATACCCCCGACGGTCCCGATATGGACGTTGTTGAAAAGCTGGTAAGCGAAGATGAGCTTATCAAGGGTATCTGGTGCGTACCTATGTACAGCAACCCCGAAGGCATCACCTGCTCGGACGAAACGGTAAAGCGTTTTGCTAACCTTTCGCCTAAAGCAAAGGATTTCAGAATATTCTGGGATAACGCTTACTGCGTTCATCACCTTACAGATACTCCCGACACTCTGCTGAACCTTCTTGAAGAAGCAAAAAAGACAGGCAAGCAGGATATGGTATTTATGTTTGCGTCCACATCGAAGATTTCGTTCCCCGGCGGCGGTCTTGCATTCATCGGTGCGAGTGCGGAAAACATCAAGTTTATCAAGAGCCAGATGACATTCCAGACTATCGGCTACGATAAGCTCAACCAGTTAAGACACGCTCGTTTCTTCAAGGATTTTGACGGCATAAAGGAGCATATGAAGAAGCACAGAGCTCTAATCGAGCCTAAGTTCAGGATTGTTCTTGATATGCTCGACAAGGAGATTGCTCCCACAGGCTTCGGCTCATGGCACAAGCCCAACGGCGGTTATTTTATCTCCTTCAACGGTCTTGACGGCACAGCAAAGCGTACTGTTGAGCTTTGCAAGCAGGCGGGAGTTGTTCTGACGGGCGCAGGTGCGACTTATCCTTACGGCAAGGATCCTCACGACAACAATATCCGTATCGCTCCGACATATCCTACAGAGGCAGAGCTTGCAAAGGCTATGGAGGTATTCTGCGTTGCAGTAAAGATTGCGGCTACCGAATCGCTTTTAAAGTGATTTCTCTTTCATAATGTTGACGAAACATTAAAATCGTGTTATAATAATAGGGCTGATTTACGTCAGCCCTTTATATTTACGCCTGTAGCTCAGCTGGATAGAGCAATAGCCTCCGACGCTATGTGTCGTGCGTTCGAATCGCATCAGGCGTGCCAAAAAACTGCATCGCAATCAACCGTATTTGATTGCGGTGCTTGTTTTTTTGTTGTCAGCCTTGCGAGAAGAACGCATAAAGACAGGATTTGCAATTTGCCGGCGGAAATGCTATAATTAATATATAAGATTCGGAATCAGCTTTTAAATACGGAAATCAGGTGAATTTATGACATATCGTAAATACCCGGACGAAAAAACGGTAAATGAATATATTGCTAAAAAAGAACCGTTGATATTTGCAATATCCTTTGACGGTGAAACTGTACTTATGTCACGGCTTGACGACAGCTTTGAGCATCATATACTGCTTGCAAACTTCGGCATAAGCCAGAATGACATTGATAAATATTTCAGAGTAATAGTTGACGACCGCTCTGCCGAATGGACATTCGTATGCCCGCATGACTACTGCGGAATTACCGACAGGAAGAAACGTATAACACGCTTCTATAACGATGGATTTACGGCTATTTCGCACGTTCTGTCTGATATAGGATATTTCTCAGACCTCACTATCCCTCGCCGTTACAGGCGACACTTTGATGCTATGGGAGATGATTCGTCCTATTTGCCGTATTGAATAAATTTAACATACTGAAAGTCACAGTAAGCCTATTTGATTGCGGTGCTTGTTTTTTGCTGTCAGCCTTGCGAGGAGAACGCAGAAATTATAAATTTACTTAATAAAACAAAATAAGGGCAACGTCAGCAACGCCGCCCTTACAAAAGCTTACGCTTTTTGATATCAGTAATATTATACTCGTTTTATTTGAAATTGTCAGCAACAAATACACGGCGTTATTCTGATTTTAAGATATTTGTCCTTTTTATTGTACACTGTCTATGCTACAATAACAGCATAAACAAAGCACTTGCGAAAGGGGCGATATTATGTTTGACTGGAACGGAAACGGTAAGCACGATGCCTTTGATGACTTTGTCACATTCGGACTTCTCGAAGATATGATAAACGAGGAGGATGAAAAACCCTCTGCAAGAAATCGTAACAGGAGAATTCATCATCGCTATGATATCTATCAGGACACTAACGATGCCCGCAGGAATGCAATAACAACCTTCTGGCTTGTTTTAGGATTGATTATTCTTATTGTCGGTTTTATTCTGATAATCTGCAATATCAAAAATCAACTTCTGATAGCGCTTTCTATATTCGGTTTAGTATTTATCAGCTATACTGTAATGGCACAGGGCTTTGACAAAGACCATTAGCATACGGCAACAGCCCGAAAGACCTATAGCGGTATGCAGGCTTTGTTTGTCCTTTTTATTGTACAATCCTTATGCTACAATAACAACATAAACAATGCGCTTGCGAAAGGGGCAATATTATGTTTGACTGGAACGGAAACGGAAAGCACGATGCCTTTGATGACTTTGTCACATTCGGGCTTATTCATCATATAATCGAGGACAGCAAGAAAAATGAACAGCCGCCTGTGCAGAATAATCGCAGGGGGATTTATCGTCACTATGACAATACCGATACACGCAGTGAAGCGGTAAAGTGCTTGTGGATGATTTTCGGAATTGCTATTTTAATCGGCGGTGTTGCACTGACGGTTTGTTTTATTGAAAATCAGCTGCTTTTCATACTCGCTCTGCTCGTTACAGTGATAGTAGGCTTTATCGTAGCGTCGCAAGGCAACGACGACTAAAACGCTTAGCATAAAGTAACAGCCCGCAGGAGTTTTATCTTTCTGCGGGCTGATTTTTTTTAGATTTATACGCTTGCCGTTTCTGCGGTTACGGCTGTATTTGATGTGTTTGCGGAGCAGACGGGGCAGACGTTTACGGTTTCGCCTGCAATGAATTTCATCGCCTTGTCGGTACTCCAGAAGAAACGCTCCTCGCCGTAGGTTTCGATAAGGCCGCAACGGTGGAACATTTCGTCAACGGCAGGCTGTACGCACGAGAAGTATATTTCTATCTTCCTTGCGGAAAGGCTGTCACAAAGCTCCTTCATAGCCTGTACACCGGAAATATCCGCTATAGGCACGCCACGCATTGAGAATATCAGCTTTCCGCCGTCATCGACCTCAAGATGTGACAGCTTCTCCGACAGCTTGTTTGATGTTCCGAAGTAAAGCGGACCTGTGACATATACTACCTTTGTACCGCCGAGCTTTCCGTCCTTGTCGGTTATATCTATCTTCGCAGGGTCAACATCCGCAACGTTTACCGTCATATCCGAAACCTTAAGCACGAACATAATGACCGAGAAAAGTATACCGATTATAATTGCGACAGTGAGGTCGAATATAACCGTTGCCGCCATTGTGATAAGATACTGGAACATTGCGGTCTTTATTTTTCTGCCGAAAATGTCCTTTATTACCGCAAACTCGTTCATTCTCCACGCAGTTACGATAAGTACGCCTGCAAGCGCCGCCATAGGTATCTTTGACATTACACCGCCGAGCAGGAACATTGACGCTAAAAGCACCAGTGAATGTATTACACCGGCTATTCTTGTCTGTGCGCCGCTCTTTATGGCAACGCTCGTTCTTGCGATTGCCGCTGTCGCAGGCACACCGCCGAAAAAGGGTATCAGCATATTGCCTATGCCCTGTGCTACAAGCTCCTGATCGCTGTCGAGCTTCTCATTCTTCATTCTGCCAGCGCTCGCACCGCACAAAAGGCTCTCGATAAGTCCGAGTGCCGCAATACTGATTGCAGGGAATATAAGATTCTTGACCGTGTCAAAATCTATCGCCGTAATATCAAGTCGGTCATTAAGTAAAAGCGTCTGCGGTATCTCGCCTACAATGCCGACATTGAAATTGAATATGAAGTTCAGCGCCGTTGCTATTATAATAGACATAAGCGACGACGGGATGATAGCATTGAGCTTTTTGGGGTATATAAGCATAAACACTATAACACATACGCCGATTGCTATTGCCTCAAAATCCAGTGTCTGAGGCGTGTTGAAGTAGCTTACTATCTTATCTATAGTAGAAGCACCCTCGCATTTAAGTCCCGTAAGGTTGTTTATCTGACCGAATGCAATGATTATTGCTATACCCGATGTAAAGCCTGTGATAACAGGTGTGGGTATAAACTGTACCAGTCCGCCGAGCTTGAATATTCCGCACAGCAGAAGTATAGCACCTGACATAAAGCAGGCGATGAACACACCCTGTATCTGATATGTAGCCACAAGCGAGCAAAGGATAGCCGCCATAGCGCCCGTAGGTCCTGATATCTGATATGAAGCACCCGAAAGCAGTCCTATTACAACACCTGCGATAAGTGCCGTGATAAGTCCTGCGGCGGCAGTCGCACCGCTCGATATACCGAATGCAAGCGCAAGCGGAAGTGCCACAGCCGCTACTGTGATACCGGCAAGCACATCTTTTCCGAATTTCCCTGCATTATAGCCTTTGAATTCTGTCTTTAAACGTTTGAAATAACGCTTTATCATTTCTCTCCCTCTTTCTGTTCATTTGTCCTGCGGACAAACAGCAACCTTTATATTTTATACCCGAAAGAGAAATTTGTATATATCAAAACTCAACAAAGATTTGTTCACATTGGGTAAATTTTAAGTGACTTATTCAAAATATAAAAGCTCCTTTCCGAACATTTCCTGTCCGGAAAAGAGCCTGTCGTTTTCAATAATATCAGATCTGTCCGTAAATCGGAGCATATTTACTCCTCACGCTCTCAGATACAACCCATATTTATAACTGTCCCCTTGATATTCTTCGCTGATTTTACCGACCAACTGCGTAAATCCAAACTTTGAATATATGTGTACAGCCGTTTCATTATCATCTTCAACGCCGATTGTAAATTCAGAATAACCTTTTTGCATAAGCATGGAAATTACACCGTTCAACAAAAATTGTCCGTATCCACTGCCCTGAAAATCATTATGAATGCGGAAAGCAAAGAGATAAACACGCTTATTTCTTACGGCATGCCTTTCATCGTTATGGACATAAGCGGCGCGTATCTCTCCTATCAGTCTGTCCTCTTGGAACAAGCCGAATATATCGATTTTTCTCTCGTTAATATCTACTGTATTTTCAGCTATCATTTCATCGGGATCGTTGTAGTCAAAGAGCTGAAACAGCAGATTTAATTCGCCTGTGTTCAAAGTTCTGATATTCACTGTTTTGTTTCCTTTTCAAAGTTTATTATGCACAGCCTGATTATTTCCTTCAGAAACGGTAGATCTTCAATAGTCGGATTATCGACCCTGAATGTACAACCGCAGACAGCTTCAAACTCCCGTCCGAAAATGACTTTACGACGTCCGCCTTTGCATGAGCCGCAATGACCGCAGTTATCTACATACTTCCACGCAAGCTTTTTTATTTCATCATCAACATCACATTTATCAAGCCATTCCGATTTTATATCATCAGACCATACAGTCCATAGATCTTGCGGCTCATCGGGGTCTTTGATTGAAATAAAGCATACACAACAATTGTTGAATTTACACTGATAGTAGATTTTATCTTTCCAACAATCGCAGTTGTCCTTGTAAAAGTCTACGCCTTTTTCTTCAAGAAATGAAACAAAATCCAACGCCACGCTTTGCGCTTCAAAGAAAAGCCCGTTGCGAATATAATCTTTAATACTTAATTCAGTCATTTTAATTTCTCCGAAATTTCTGTCATTTTTCGCCAATCCGTTATGTTCAAATATTTAAATTCGGCGTTGACGTTATCATTGTATTGTTATAGTACACAGAAAAAATTCCGACATTAATTGAATCTATAACGTCAATTGACCGCATAAAAACCGTCTACCTTATAATAACATAAAAAACAGCATAATTCAACGCAACGAAATAATAAACGGCATTTTCATAAGCCTGTAATTGCTATGATTGGAAAAAGTCTTCTTGACAGCATAAAAATACTGTGCTAAAATCAGAAAAACAGCGAAACGGAGGAAAACCACATGGAAAGAAGCTCGTTTGAAATATTCAAAAGCAACATCTGCCACCTTGTAAAAGACAAGGGCGAGCTTTCCTTTATCCGTGATATGCTGTGCAGTGACGAAGTAAGCAAGCTGTACGAACGCAAGTGGTACGCCGAATGTCTTTACCTGCTTGCTATGATCGATTACCTCAGCCGCAAGAACGATATCCCGCTTTATAACGGATATGATAAGCTGAGAACGGGCAAGCTCGACAAAGTGCTTTATCCCTCGGGAATAATGGCAATGTACAGTCTTTCGGGCGACGAAAGCATATTGATAAAAAGTTTTGATGAATCCATACCGGAGTTCAAGCGCTTCAACATAGTAGAAAACGAAATTGAGAATGTTGTATAGATATAAAAAACAGAAGTATCACAATTTAGCTCCCTTGTGTAAAGGGAGCTAAAATCAGTGCTTGGCAAAGCGTGTAATCTTTTATTAAATTATCAGAGCATAAAAGACATATCCAACACCATTGAAAACAAAAAACGACCTGCAGGTTTTATCCTGCAGGTCGCATTTTTATTCACTTTTGATATTGCTATGCTCGTGGGTGCTTTCCTTTGCTATCTCCCTGAGCTTCATTCTGTTCTCTTTGGCTATCGTTTCATTGTGAAGCCACATCTTTATAAGTGCTACCGAATAAAGAATACCGGAAAGAAGCATTACACCTATACAGATAAGAATGAGTAAGGATGATGCAGGCGAACCCTCCGGGAATACTCCGGGGAAGAAAAGCAGAGCCAGCACTGCAATATAGATAATAGCCGTGCAGACCTTGCCGTACCAGCGTGCGCCGTCGAGCTTTGTCTGCTTTGTCTTTAAAAGCACAAGTCCCATAATCGCCATAAAGCCGTCCTTCAAAAGCCATATAGCAAGCAGTATCCACATCAGCGGATAATTTATCGCTATGCAAAGAAACAGCGTTCCCTGCGTCAGCTTATCGGCAAGCGGATCGAGGAATTTGCCGAACTCGGTTATCATATTGCATCGCCGTGCTATCTGTCCGTCAAGGAAATCGGTAATTCCCGACGCTACGACAACTGCGGCAGCAAGATAATACTCTCCGCTCGTGCCTGCGGTGACATATAACCATACAAATATCGGGATAAGCAATATTCGCACAAAGCTCAGTATGTTCGGAATTGAAAATATATCTTTTTTCATCGGCTCACCCCTCTTGTTACACTGAAAAAACAAACATAATGCGACTGATTCGGCAGATTAATGCTATAATTATACTACAGAAAACCGAAAAAATCCATATTTGCAAGATAATTTTGTAGGATTAAACGAAACTTGGTAATAAATTCACGGTTTTGTGTGATTTTTGCTTAAACAATTACAACTATTTTTCATCTGCAAGAATTATTGCCCCGAAATAAGCGAGTAATACACTTTGTAAAGCTCCTGCGTTGAATTCTCAAGAAAATAATAGTGTGCTATGTACGGAACAAGAAGTACAAGCAGAAGCACCGACAGTGCAAGAAAATAAACATTTATCGACACCAGTATCAGCGACAACAGGAAGAATATTGCAAAGCTCATCGTTACTATGAGATGGATAAGCCTTTCGTGCTGATAGAAGCCTATCCTTACAAGAAGCTGCTGTGCAAGTGCTTTCTTGTCAACGTCAGGGTCTGCCGCCTGCTGTTTTATATAATCCTTATATTCTTTGATTTCATTTTTCATAAAAACGCCTTCTTTTCGGCTTATTATAATGCGCTGTAGTAATCACGCATTTTTACTGCGAGCCTGTCGCAACGTTCATTTTCGGGATGTCCTGCGTGGCCTTTTATCCAGCGGAATTCCACATCGTGCGTATCGAGCAGCGGAAGCAGCCGCTCCCACAGATCGACATTAAGTGCAGGGGTATTATCGGACTTTTTCCAGCCTCTGCGTTTCCAGCCGTTGACCCAACCCTTTGTGACAGAATCCACAACATACTTGCTGTCGGTGGTAAGTATCACCTTGCACGGATATTTCAGTGCCGTCAGCGCCTCAATAACTCCGGTAAGCTCCATACGGTTATTGGTGGTATGCTTTTCGCCGCCGCTCAGTTCCTTTTCTTTTCCGTTCCAACGGAGAATCGCACCGTACCCTCCGGGACCCGGATTGCCGCTGCACGCTCCGTCGCTGAATATCTCAACTGTCGTTTCAGGCATTTTTATTTTCCTTTCCGGCTTTTCTTTTTGCCGACATTCTTATAAACACATCTTTCCAGTACCGCTGGAACACCAGCAGATTATCGGTTATATGCCGTTCAAAGAACGAGGACAGAGCCTCTATCAGAACAGTTGCGCCCATAAGGATTCCTGTCATAACTACCATTTCAAAGCACATAGGCTTAAGGTCGAGCAGGAAATCACGCAAAATGAATATATCTGCCGTAAATCCGCCTATCAGGAAAACAAACAGACCGATTTTCCACGGCTTGAAGGGCATACAAACCTTGAACAGTATCACGAATGCCGCAAATCCTATGCATATGGTTGACATTGTTTCGATGCTGTAATCGAAGGTTTCTCTGGGAATTATGTCCATCCAGCTCGAAATATAGCGCATAAGCACTATTCCGACAAAATTGAACGTTATCAGCAGTCCGTGCATTATGGATCTCGGCAGAACGTTTTCTATAAATTCGCCCTTTACACGCTTGAAGTTAGGCTCCATAGCAAGTAAGAACGAGGGTATGCCGTTTGTGAACATATTAATCTGCGTAAGCTGTATTGCCTGAAGGGGATAACCCATAGGCACAAAGCAGAACATAAGCGCCGCTAAAAACGAGTATACGGTTTTGTAAAGGAACAGCACGCTTGAACGCTCGATGTTGTTTATAGAGCGTCTGCCCTCGCCTACTATCTTCGGCATTGAAGCAAAATTGCTGTCGAGAAGGACGATGTTGGATACGTTTCGTGCCGCATCGCTTCCGGATTGCATAGCTATAGAGCAGTCGGATTCTTTCAGTGCAAGGACATCGTTTACGCCGTCGCCCGTCATCGCAACGGTATGACCTTTGGCTTTAAGCGCCTTTACAAGCTCCAGCTTCTGATACGGCGTTACACGGCCGAATATCTTATATTTGTCAGCCGCCTCCCACAGTTCTTCGTCGGTTGTTAATGTCGATGCGTCTACGTAATTTTCATAATGCTCAAGCCCTGCACGCTGAGCTACTCCAGAAACGGTAACGGGGCTGTCGCCCGAAATAATTCTTATGTCAACGTCCTGCTCCGCAAAATATTTCAGCGTTGCAGGGGCTTCTTTTCTTATGCAGTCGGTGATTCTTACAAGCGCCACAGGAGTTATATTTTCGGGCAATGCGCCGCCCTCAACTTCTGGAGGCATATTGTCGCTGTGTGCAAACAGCACAACTCTGTATCCGCCCTCAGACAGCGTCTTTATCTGTTCTCTCAGAGCATCTGTCATAGCATCGCCCAGAATAAATTCAGCCGCACCGAGAATATATGTTCCTTTATCCTCAAAAGCCGCAAGACTCCACTTTTTCGCACTTGAGAAATGTATCGCCGTCTTTGCCGACCATTCTCTTTCGGGCAGGAAACCGTCTTTTTTGTATCTGTCCATTACGGCAAGCGCAGTGGGGTTATTATCGCCAAGCGCATATATCATCTCGCAAAGAGCTTTTTCGTGATCGTTGCCGTCAAGAGAGATAACGTCGGATACCTCCATTCTGCCCTCGGTTATCGTACCTGTTTTATCAAGGCAGAGAACGTCAACTCTTGCAAGGGTTTCCACGCAGTACAAATCCTGCGCAAGTGTTTTGTTCGTTGCAAGTCTGATAACGCTTACCGCAAGCACCATACTTGCCATAAGCACAAGACCCTCGGGTATCATGCCGATTATAGCCGACACCGTATTTACAACGGCATCGGTGAACGTGCTGTGTGCAAGAAGCATTTCCTTGCCGAACATCAGAAGTATCATCGGTATAATACATACGGAAATCATCTTCAGTATATAGTTTATGCTTGCGAGCATCTTTGAGTTATTCTTCTTGATATATTTTGCGCCGCTTGTTATCTTATTGGCATAATTGTCTGCGCCTATGCGGATAACCTGCGCCTTTGCATTTCCGCTTATCAGAAACGAGCCGGACAATATCTCATCGCCCTTGTGCTTTACGATAGGGTCGCTTTCGCCTGTTACAAGGCTCTCGTTTACCTCGCAGTCGCCCTCTACCGCTATGCAGTCCGAGCAGACCTGTCTGCCTGCCGACAAAATCATTATATCGTCAAGAACAATATCCTTTACGGCTATAGTCTGTATTTCGCCGTTTCTCAGCACATCCGCTTTAGGCGCAGAAATAAGAGCCAGCTTGTCGATGGCTCTTTTTGAGCGTATTTCCTGGAATATACCTATTGCCGTGTTGCATATGATAACGCCTAAGAACAGGCAGTTCTTGAACGAGCCTACCGCAACGACAAAAGCCGCCAGTATTATGTTGATAAGGTTGAAGAATGTAAGGCAGTTATCCTTGAATATCTGCTTTACCGATTTGCTTGGTATATTGAAATCTCCGTTTACTTTTCCCTGTGCGATGCGGTCGCTTACCTCTTTCGAGGTAAGTCCCTCGCCGACATCTGTTGCATTTTCAAGTGATATGCTTTTTTCGGCATTTGGCATAATATAGGTTATATCCTTCCGTTAAAATAAAATTATTCGGTGTTGCTGCTGTCTAGGCTGTCTGTGATATTGCTTTCGTTATCGGGTGTACCTGTACCGTTCAGATAATCGACATAGTCCTTAAGCTCTTCGTCGGGGTCCTTGCCGGCATAAACGTTTTTGGTAACAGTTATCCCGTATTCCCAGAACCGAGCCGTCTGAGGCGTGTTCGGCATAGCATAGGAGAATGCCAGCTGATTCACAAATCCGTCCAGCTTTTCATCTATATCCACGTTAGCGGCAGGCAGGGTTCCTGTCATCTTTACTCTGAGCCTCTGCATATCCTCGCTGAGAAGATAGCGTGCGAACTCGTCCGCCTCTTTCGGATGCTCGCTTTTTGAGTACACATACATAACTCTGACACCTGCAATGGAATATGTATTGCTTCCGCTTTCAAAAGACGGAAGGTTTACTATGCCGTAATCTATGCCGGAGGCATCGGCCTTGCTTACAAACCACGGTCCGTTCACAATGAAAGCCGCATCGCCGTTAAGAAACAGATTGTCATAATCGTCATATTCAAAATCCGTAACGTTCGGCGGCAATATTTCTTTCATCTGTCCGAGAAGATCCATACCGTATTTTGCGGATTCGTTAAGCAAGCCGTAGTCATTGCCGCTCATCAGCTTATTCCCGTCCCTGCTCATCAGCATAGCAAGATAATATACCGTATCTGCGTGGAAAATAAAGCCGTATTTGCCGGGATAGAGCGTATTGAAGCCCTTGCTCCAGCCTATCATACCTTCCCACGTTGACGGAATATCATTCAGCTCTACGAACTTCTTATTGTAGAAAAGGGCGTACGTTTCGCAGGAAACCGGGTAGCCGTACATAGTATCGCCGTACATCACGGAATCCCTTGCAGAAGTCATTGCCACTGTATTTACAAACGATGTGTCGATTGTCGGAAGTATAAGATCGTTGGCGATAAGCTCCCCTGCCATGTCGCAGGGAGATGCAAACAGATCCGGTCTTTTTACCGTACTGTTCTTATCCTTAAGATTTATTATAGCGTCGGGTATCTCTACGTTGACATATTCAATCGTTATGTTAGGGTAAAGCTTGTGAAAGCTGTCTCCCGCTTTTCTGATAAATTCATCGGGGCCGTCCTTTGACTCCCATACCGTAAGCGTTATATCGTCCTTTGTCAGACTGTTGTTGGTGGCATACGGCTTTGAAGATGCCGTACCGTCCGGACGTGAGGTGTGCTGAGTTATAATATGGCTCTCTTCGGAACAGCCTGCTGTCATCATTGCCGGAATCAGCGCCAAAACAGCAAGAAGAACCGATATTAATCTTTTGTATTTCATATGATCCTCCTTTGCACAATGCCTTGTGAAAAAGTCAAATCCTGTATTCACATCCATATTGTAATTGTACAACAACTGTACGGTTTTGTCAACCGCAACAGCACTTGCAAAAACACGGTTCTTATGATATAATTACATCAATTGTAACGTTTGTATAGGTATTGCCGTACATAAAAGCGGAGCTTACCGTCTGTACGGTTTATTTGAAAGGATATAAAAATATGGAGCCTGAAAAGAAGTACGAAACAAGCAGTATCGATGATATAAAGGCACTGTTTGAAAAAAGAACGGACGATAATATAATTCCGCTTGACGAGCTTGACGGCAAATTCAAGCCAAAGCCTGCCGCAACGCCCGTTAAAGCGTCCTCGTCGCAATATCCGAAAAGAAAAACCACAGCGCAGAAAAAGCGTAACCGCCTGATAGCGAATATTATGATATACAGCGGTATTGCCCTGCTCATAATAATGTGCGCCGTGCTTGTAACGCTGATTTTCACGGGCAATAACGGCGACAGTATAAAAGGGCTTGAGATAACAAACAGCGGTGATATTACACTGCGTATCGGTCATTCCGAAAAACTCAAAGTGAAAACCGAGCCGTCAGACACGGAATATGCGCTGTCATATGTCAGTGCGGATACGTCTGTTGCGACCGTTTCGCTTGACGGAAAAATCACAGGCGTATCGGACGGAAAAACCGAAATTACGGTAAGCAGCGGAGAGCTTTCCGACAGTATTATCGTTATTGTAAAGAAGGATATAATCGAAAAGCTCGATGTATCTCTTGCGGCTCTGTCGCTTGACGGCGGAGAGGAACAGAAGGTTAATGCAAAGCTGACCCCCTCTGACGCAAAGGATGTATCGCTCAGCTGGAAAAGTGCCGACACAGAAGTTGCGACCGTTGACAAGGACGGAAATATAAAGGGCGTGAACACGGGCGAAACCATAGTCACGGTTACCGACTCCGTAACAGGACTTTCAAAGGATATAAGCGTCACTGTAAACGGACTTGAGCTGCCCGATTCGATGGAATTTGACAAAAAGAGCGTTACTCTTGAGGTCGGAGAGGTATATAATTCCGTTTTAAAATTCTCGCCTGAGGATATTACACACACAAGCGCCATATACTATACCAGCGACTCATCGGTAGCGTCTGTCACAAACGAGGGTGTTATCACAGCAAAAAGCGAGGGCAGCTGTACCATTGAGGCGTACTACGAAAATGATTTCCGACTTGTTGCTACTATGGAGGTGATTATCATAGATCCGTATGTAATAACACAGCCCGAAACTCCGAAGCCCGAAACATCAAAGCCGTCAGCCCCGTCATATAACGGCTCGCACAAAATGGAAGTTATAGACGGCATTACTTATTTTGACGGCGTTATGATAGCGAACAAGACATACACTCTGCCCGCAAGCTATAACCCCGGTGTTCAGCCTGTCGCTATGGACGCTTTCTACGATATGCAGGCTGCCGCCGCCGCTGACGGCATTTCGCTGTGGATTTTATCCAGCTTCCGTTCCTATGAGGATCAGGACGTTATATACAACCGCTATGTAGCACAGGACGGCAGAGATGCCGCAGATACATATTCTTCACGTCCGGGTCATTCCGATCACCAGACAGGATACACATTCGATCTTAATTCTCTCGAACAGGACTTCCAGTACGATCCCGCAGGCAAGTGGCTTGACAAGAACTGCTACAAGTACGGCTTTATCATCCGTTATCCTAAGGGCAAAGAAAGCTCAACAGGCTATATGTATGAGCCGTGGCATGTAAGATACATCGGCGTAGACCTTGCCACAAAGGTAACGCAGAGCGGTCTTTCGCTTGAAGAATATTTCGGGATAACGTCACAGTATCAGGACTGACGGGAAAATTCAATGCCGTATAAATTGAGGCGGTCACTGCTTAAAAGCAATGACCGCCTTGTTTTTTATTTCTGCCTCTTGTCGCCCTTTTTATCGGTCAGCAGAGGCTTTATCAGCCTGTATATCTCGCCTGCCCGTGTAGTGCCGTATTTTTTCACGATACGGTTATTTATTCCCGACTTGGTAGTAAGCTCATTGATACACTTCTTGACAAACTCAAGCTCATCGCTGTTTGTTATCAGCTTTTCAAGCTCGGAACGAAGCCTGCTGTGTTCTCCGGATTCTTTAGCCTGTTCAAGGCAAACGGCTGAGCAAACGTTTACGTTCTTATCCTGCCAGAACCTTCCCACAAGCTCGAAAGCCTTATCGTTTGAAATAATGCAATAATCTTCCTCAGGAGCTTCTCGTATCATATATCCGAGATAGGAAACGAGCTGAAAATCAAGCGCATTTTTCATTCCCACCTGTGCCTCGACATAAAATATATCGGCTTTGCTCTCGGTTATTCTTTTATGCATATTGAATGTCAGCACACCTGCGTGTTCACTGTAAAAGATATAGCACTTGTCCTTCTTGCCGAGCTGTTCTATTCCCTTAAGCCCGTCAGAGTGAACATTTTCAAAATCAATAAGATATATCATAAACGCTCCTGTCAGTTTACATCTTTATGTTCTGCATATTGGTTACGGTGCGGATATATCTGTCGTATTTGTCGCACACGGTATTCACATCGCCGAAAGCTATCTGCTTTCCCTTGTCAAGCCACAGCACCTTATTGCAAAGTCTGCGTACCTGCGGAAGTGAATGTGAAACAAACAGAGTACAGCAACCGCTCTTGATAATGTTCATCATAGTCGCCTCGCTCTTTGCCCTGAAAGCCGCATCACCTACGGAAAGTACCTCGTCGAGTATCAGTATCTCAGGCTCCATAAGGCAGGATATAGAAAAAGCAAGACGTGACTTCATACCGGAAGATAACTGTTTGAAGGCTCTGTTTTCAAACTCGGTAAGCTCCGCATATTCAAGTATATCCTTGTACTTTTCGGTAACGAATTCCTTTGTATAACCGAGCATCGCTCCACGCAGAAAAATGTTTTCCTTTATTGTAAGATCAGGGTCAAAGCCAGATCCGAGCTCCAGCAGTGCCGCTATCTTTCCGTTTACGGTAACACTGCCCTTTGCAGGCTTCATAATGCCGGATATTACTTTCAGAAGGGTCGATTTTCCTGCACCGTTCGTGCCGATTATCCCAAGAAAATCGCCTTCGTCAAGGCTGAACGAAACATTGTCTACCGCAGTAAACTGCTCGGTCTTTATGTCCCTCTTTATCTTTTTGATAAGATATTCCTTAAGTCCGATCTCTCTGAAATTGCTTATCGTATACTGAACCGTAACGTTCTTTACATCAATTACCATTTATATTCCTCATCAATAATAATATACGAACTTCTGCTCTGTCTTGCTGTGGATGAAATATCCGATGCCGAGCATACCAAGTGCAAACGACAGACAGATAATATGCTCCGTTAAACTCGGAACGGACGCCTGCATAACAAGCTGACGCATATATGATATATAATGATATACCGGGTTTACATTGAATATGAATCTCAGCTCCTCGGGGAAGTGCTTGACTTCATAGAAGATAGCCGACATATACATCAGAAGCATTGTGAATATCTGGTAAAGATACTGCATATCCCTGAAGAACACGAAAAGTGCGGACAGGATATAGCTCATTCCTATATTGAAAATAATTAGGCAAAGTATCGGGTAAATTATCAATAAAAGATGCAAGCCGAAGGTTATCTTGCAGAATATCATAAATGCAAAATAAACAATCAGTGTAAGAAGGAAATTAAAGATTGCCGCAGAGTTGGACGACAGCACAAAAAGGCTTTTAGGCACTTTGACTTTTGACAATATCGCCCCGTTTGAATACATCGAGAACATACCGTTAGTAGTCGCATTGGTGAAGAAGTTGAACATCAGAGTACCTGTGAGCAGGTAGATTACAAATCCCGAATCAAGACGGTGGAATATATATCCGAACACAAAATACTGAACAAGGAACGTCAGAAACGGTGAAATTATGCTCCACAGCACGCCGAGAAGTGTTCTTTTATATTTCTTCTTGAAATCACGCTTTGTCAGCTCTTCAAAAAGGAATCTGTACTGCTTCACCTTTTGCTTGAAGGTCATATTCGCACTTGTATTGATAGATACGCTTACCTTTTCGGCTTTTTCCTTAGGCTTTTCATCAGCGTTTCCGAATATTGTCTGCGACTTATTCTCCTGTTTTCCGGCAGCTTTTCCCGCAGGCTTTTCCTTTGACGGTTTTGACGGTGAAACGCTGTCGTGCGACGCATTCAATCTATGCTTTACAGGCTTTTCATCATCTTCAAACTCCGAAAGGCTTTTGTAATGTACATCACTGTCCGGTTTTTTTACTTTTGGGGACTCTGCCGTTTTCTGCGTCTGATGTGCAGGTTCTTTCGGCCTTCTCTGCCCTTCACCGACAACACCCTTCAGATGCTGAAGGTTCTCTGCGGATATTTCAATGGTATTTTCTTTACCCTGTGTTTTTTTCTTTTCGTCTATAGAATTAAGTATCATGGTCGCACCCGGCTTTGACTGTGACGGCGCTTTCTTGTCCGCAACGCCTGAGCTTTTTGCGGTTTTCTTGCTTACGTCATTGTCACTGCCGATTTCAGCCAATATATCGTCAATACTGAATTTATCGCTCAATCGTAATTCAACTCCCTTAACAGTAGCTTATCACATAGTTTTTCCAATCATCAAAATAACAATTAATTTTACCACATTTCCGTGTTTATTACAATGTGCAATTGCAACAAAGAAAAAAATTGCAGAAAGTGCTTCGTTATACAGATTATATTCCCGCCCGTTTATACTCCGGTAGTCTTTTCTTTCAGCCTTATCATTGCTTTACGGGGTATAAATCCGAGCAAAATCGGTTTCAGCGCATAAAAGAATCCGACGGGCATAAGGCCGAGCCTTTTAAAGCCCTCTGTCCTTACTTTGAATTCGTCGCACCTCATCGAAAACGAAACACGTCTTGTTGACTTATCATAATGAAATCTGTACAGCTTCTCAGGCAGATTTGCGGACTTGAAACCGTCAGCACAAAGCCTCATAAATAAATCGTAATCTTCGTATTTACGGTTTTTGCCGAGCGTTCTGTAACGCTCTTTATCGAAAACCTCACGTCTGAACATCATACTGCCGTGAATAAACGGCGAATTGAACAGAAAGCTCCTCTTGTCAACGGCTTTAGGCATTATACGCTCGCCGTATACGCCCTCACCCGACGAATAAAGCTCGCAATTTGTTCCGATGAAATCAATATCACTGTGATTTTCAAGGTACTCGGTCTGTTTTTCAAACCTTCCCGGAAGACTGATGTCGTCATCGTCCTGCCTTGCGATATATTTTCCGCTTGCAACATCAATACAGGCATTCAGAGCCGCCGCAAGTCCTTTGTTTTCCTTGAAGGAAATCAGCTTTACACGGCTGTCTTTAATACTGTCAAGCGTTTTACCTATGCCGTTTTCAGACCCGTCATCACATATTATAAGCTCAATATCGGATACCGATTGCGACAAAACCGAGCCGACAGCACTTAAGAGCATATCGGTTTCGCTGTTATGCACTCCCATTATTACTGATATTAACGGCATAATTTTCTTCTCTCCCTGAGCAGTCTTAGCCTTTCCCACTCCCGCACACTGAGCCTGTAAACCCATGCAGGCTTACACCCTGTCAGTACAATACTGCCGTACAGCCAGTAAATATATTTATCGGGATAAATGCTTTTTCCTTTTTTCTTTCTGATAATTCTGACAGGCAGAAGAATATTTGAAATACTGCCTTTACAGTTTCCCGCAAGGTGCTGAATCTTCGCTTCGGTCACATCATCGCTGAACGGGAACGCTCCCAGAATTTCCGCCTCCTGTTTATCGGGCTTGTACATAAGAGCCTTTAGAAGTTGGGCGGATATATCTCTCATTTTGCATATCGGGATATAATTTTCATTTTCACACGCATATTCCGTAAATCTTACAGCTGTTTTCGTCTGTATTTCAGCCATTTTTACCATTTCTGCGTTTGCATCGGACAGCACGGGAATGATTTTTCCGTCGCATTCCCTGTACCCTGTAGTCATACCGTGCGGCGCACTGCAAAAGCACTCGAACAGATTATTACAGAAGGTCGGCACATATTTATACGCATCGGTCACATCAAACAGGAACGCCTTGTAATTATCGTCCTCACGTCTGTAAAGCCCAAAATAATATCCGATAATATTTTCGTCCGTTCTGCCGTTTACAAGCGCTGTCAGCGTTTTCTGCACAGTACCCATCCAGCCGCTGTCAACAACGGCGATTTTTCTTTTTTCGAATAAACCGCTTAGCTCAAAATATTTCATTATATTATGATAATTGTTTTCGGAATTATTTTTTATTTTACAAAGCAAAGCAGGATCGTTTTTAATTTTCTCACAAAATGCGGAATATTCGCTGTCGCTGAGGTCTTTATTTTCGTCATCAGAAAAGCCGATTTCTTTGTAAACCTCTATACGTTGACAATCATTCAGTCCTGCTCTCTTTAAAAAATTCTTTGCACTATTTAATGTATAGCCTGTAAATAATCCTGCGTTTTCGAAATCCTCCGCTGTTTCGCACTTGTAATAAAGCGCATTGCGAAGCGAATAGCGTGAAACATAAAGATAGCTCGTCTGTATTTTGAGTTTTTTTCTTTCGATTATTATATCCGCTATCTGCTTTAAAATATATCCGTCACGGGAAAGAAAAAATATTCTGTTTATATTATTCTTTTTTACGCTGTCGAGAATATAGCAGACATAACAAAACAGCACAGGTGCGGTAACGTATGCCGTGACCTGTGCCGGAACATTATTCTGTAAAGCGCCGTTCTTATCATTTGCCGTCTTATCTGCCGCATCAAGAAGTGACGGACAGCAGGATAACAGCCTTCTGTATTTATCTGTTTTCACCCGACAACACTTCCGTTTCAGTTTCTGACGTTGGTATATCAACGTATTTTTCGTAAATCTCAGCCATTTCGGCAAGCGAATTTTCAATTGCGTATTTATCGGCACAGGAATATCCGTTTCTGCCGAGCTTTTTGCATAACTCATCGTCCGAGCTTAACAAATGCACCGCCTTAATAAACTGTGACACATTGTTGCACTCGCACACAATGGAATTCTCGCCGTTTACCGCATATTCTCTCGTTCCTCTGTTATCCGAAACGATGAGCGGAAGACCCGCCCCCATAGCCTCTATAGCCGCAAGTCCGAGTCCCTCACGGTAGCTTGGGAAAATAAACGCATCCGCCCCGTGCAGAAGCTCCTTTGCGTCATAACGGTAGCCCGCAAATATAATCCTGTCGGTGCAGCCAAGCTCCTTTACAAGCTCTCTGCACTTATCCATACTTTTTCCCGAACCGCAGATAAGCATATATACACCCTTGTTGGCGGCGACTGCAGTTATTGAGCATTCAACATTCTTGTTCTCATTTATCTCGGAATTTGACATTACCAGAAAAGCGTCGTGCGGTATTCCGAATTCATCCCTTATATCTTCTCTTGTACGGGTAGAATTTCTGACACGGCTTAAATCAATGCCGATACCGGAAATTTTATAGGCATCGCATTTTTTGTTGCGGCACATTTTCTTTGCCGCAAGATAGTCTTCTTCATTTATCGTGATAATTCCGTCGGTGTAACGAATCATAGCCTTTTCTACGCTATAGTATAAGCGGCTTATCTTAGGTGCGCCCTTGTAGAAATGAAAGCCGTGAGCGGTATAAAGCACCTTTGTGTTGTGCTTTTTCCTTGCGGTTCTGAAAGCATAACGTGCAATAGCCGCAGCCACAGGCGTGTGGCAATGCACAAGCTCGTACTCGTTTTCTTCTATCAGCTTGCGTAATTCCTTATATGAGCGGAAATTCTGCGTTGCAAACGGCGAACGGTAAAACGGAACTATGTAATATTCGTCACAGTATGGTATATATCTTGCCTCTTCCGGCTCAAAATCATCGCCTGCACATACATGGACCTTGTATCCGTGATCCTTGAACCACTTCATATACGGCAGATGGAACTGTATGATATGCTTTTTGGTAACAGACGCAACAAATAACACGGTCTTACTCATAAATACAGCCCCCTATCAGAAAAATAAATAAAAACCGAAATACAACTATTCAATCGTATACACTGCTTTAATTTTACTATATCATCGGAAAAAAGTCAATATTATTTGGGAGAAATGCACTATGTGAGCAAAATTTGAGAATATGGTGCAAAAAGCAGGCGCTTTTTGCACCTGCTTTATATCTATCTTCCTCTTTTATTGCTCAAAAACGGCTGAATTATCGCAATTATCTGCTCCGCCCTGTCCTTACCGTACTTTACGGTTATTCTCCTGGTTATTCCCCGTACCGTTATAAGTTCAGAAATACACTTGTTGACGAAATTGCATTCATCCTCGTCATCAAGCACATCTTCCAGCCCGTTGTCGCTCGCCGACACTCTTTTTTCAGCCGGCAGTTCTTCCTGTGCATCTGCCCATACATCGGTATCCTCAGGCCCTGTCACGTTTTGCGCTTCGTTTATCTCTGTTTCGGACACCTGTTGTAACGCAATATTTGCGGCATCTGCACTATCCTTTACAGGAACACTCATAACTTCGTCAATTGTAGCGTCACCTACAATCTTCTGAACGATCCTGTAAACTTCTCCGCCTCTGATTGTTCCGAAATGCTTGCTTAGAATATTATTGAATTGCTTTTTGTCGATTTTCTTTTTCAAGCATTCCTCGACAACGATCATCTCGTTTTCATTTAAACCGTGTTTCCCGATTTTCTCGAAAACATTGTTTTCTTTGAACAGCCTTAAACGTTCGCTGTCGTATCTGCAGTCAACCACAGGCGACAAAAGGTTACGGATTTCCCTCGCCCTTCTCTTTCCGAGCTTTGATGTCAAATATTCCTGTGTTTGTGTAAGCGAAGGCATTCTTCGGTAGGCTCTTTGCGTCAGCACTCTCTCATAGCTGTTTGTAAGCATCTGTCCGATATAATCGGATATATTTTTTTCGTTGCTGTTCATAAAGAGCAGTTCACTAAAATCCTCCAGGACGTCTGCATTGACATTTTCCTTACACCAGTAATCTGTAGCGCAACAGAACATTTTATCTCCGGATACAACGTAAAAATGCTCATCGGGATGTTTTGCGACCAGATAGCCCAGAAAGGTGACAAGCTGAAAATCGAGTGCATTTTTGCCGTGTGCATCAACCATTTTGTAGTAGAATTTTGCTTTGCTCTCAATGATTTTCTGATGCAGGTCAAAAGACAACGAGCAGGCGTTGACGCTATAAAAGATATAGCACTCATCGTTTTCACCGAGTTTTTCGACACCTGTCAGCCCTTCTGAATGAACGTTTTCAAAATCAACAAGATATACTGCCATTTTTATTCTCCTATCGAATATAAATATTTGCGTAATTTGCTGTTTTGCTCCTTGTATCGACATAATTATACAAGGAATCCGTCCCTTAAGTCAATACAAACAAAAAATCAAGTCCTGTTTATGGTACAGCATACAAAAATCCCCGACAGCCGTACTGTCGGGGACACAAATTATTCAGAATACAAATTTATCAAGACCGGGTTTAAGCTCCTCGATAATATCCTGCGAAGTTTCGGGATATTTATCAAACGGGAACTTGATGCCCATATCGTCGTATTTCGTCTTACACAGCTTTCTGAACGGGAGAAGCTCCGCAAAAGTGACATTTTCGTGCTTATTTGCTATATCATTAAGCCTTTTGATATTCGTATCATCGTCGTTTACGCCGCATACCGTCACCTGTCTTATCCACGTTTCAACGTTCATTTCGGTCAGCTTGTCAAGAAATTTCAGCGGTGCGTCAAGGGAGCAGCCGATATACTTTCTGTAGTCCTCGTCATTTGTCATCTTTATGTCAAGCATACAAAGGTCGGTGACCTTGAGAAGCTCCGTAACGTCATCGTTCATAATACAGCCCGATGTGTCAAGGCAGGTGTTTATCCCCTGCCTTTTGCATTCCTTAAAAAGCTCGGTTACGAATTTTGCCTGCATAAGCGGCTCTCCGCCGGATACCGTGATACCGCCGTTCTTGCCGAAATAATTACGGCATCTCAGCACCTTTTCCATAATGTCTTTGACGGTAGCTGTTTTACCGCCGCTTGCATCTCTTGTTTCGGGATTGTGACAGTATCCGCAACGGAGCGGACACCCCTGCAGGAACAATACAAACCGCACTCCCGGACCGTCAAGCGTGCCGAGCGTCTGTATTGCGCTGTATCTGCACTCCATATTACATCACCGTGTGGAACGTTCTGCTGATGACCTCTCTCTGCTGTTCCTTTGTCAGCTTGTGGAAGTTGACAGCGTAGCCTGATACACGGATGGTAAGATTGGGATAAGCCTCAGGATTTTCATATGCCTCAATAAGCATCTCCTTGTTGAGAACATTTACGTTGAGGTGATGTGCATAATTTGAGAAGTAACCGTCAAGCACGGCAACAAGGTTTTCCACTCTCTGCTCGTCCGTCTTTCCGAGCGCATCGGGAACTATAGAGAATGTATTTGAAATACCGTCACGGCAGTAATCGTACTGGAGCTTTGAAACGGAATTCAGCGATGCTATAGCACCGTTTGTTTCACGGTTGTGCATCGGGTTTGCACCGGGTGCGAAAGGCTCGCCCTTCTTTCTTCCGTCGGGAGTTGAGCCTGTTTTCTTGCCGTATACTACGTTTGATGTGATTGTAAGTGCCGAAAGGGTATGACGTGCGTTTCTGTAGGTCGGATTCTTACGAAGCTCTGTTGACACTCTCTGAATAATGTTCTGAGCTATCTTATCAACTCTGTTGTCGTCATTGCCGAACTTTGGGAAGTCGCCCTTTGTATCAAAGTCAATTATATAACCGTTTTCGTCACGGATAGGCTTTACATCGGCATATTTTATAGCACTGAGCGAGTCAGCCATTACAGACAGTCCTGCAATTCCGAATGCCATCATTCTGTCAACGTCTGTATCGTGCAGAGCCATCTGCGTCTTTTCGTAAGCGTACTTGTCGTGCATATAGTGGATAACGTTCATTGTATTCACATACAGCTTGCACAGCCACTCACGGTAAATATCAAGTCTGCCTCTTACCTCGTAATAGTCAAGCTTGTCACCCTGTAAAGGCTCCATCTGAGGACCTATCTTCATTCCCGTAACATTATCATAGCCGCCGTTTATGGCAAGGAGCAGGAGCTTGGGAAGGTTGAATCTTGCACCGAAGAACTGCATCTGCTTGCCGACCTTCATAGCCGATACACAGCAGGCGATAGCGTAATCATCGCCGTATTCCATACGCATAAGGTCATCATTCTCGTACTGTATCGAATCTGTGTCAACAGACAGCTTTGCACAGAACTTCTTGAAAGGTTCGGGAAGTCTTTCAGACCACAGTATAGTAAGGTTAGGCTCGGGTGAAGAACCGAGGTTATAAAGGGTGTTCAGCATTCTGTAGCTGCCCTTTGTGACCAGAGGAACACCGCTGTTGTTCACACCGCCGACACTTTCAGTTATCCACATCGGGTCGCCGCCGAAAAGCTCGTTATATTCGGGAGTACGCAGATGTCTTGCACTGCGCAGCTTCATTACGAAATCGTCTATAAGCTCCTGCGCCTGTTCTTCTGTAAGAATGCCTCTTTTCATATCACGCTCAACGTAAATATCAAAGAAGGTCGATGTTCTGCCGAGCGACATTGCCGCACCGTTCTGCTCCTTGATTGACGCAAGATAAGCAAAGTATGTCCACTGGATAGCCTCTCTTGTGTTTCTTGCGGGCATACTGATGTCATAGCCGTACATAGCCGCCATTTCCTTCATCTTCTTCAGGAAGTTTATCTGCTGGAAAAGCTCCTCGGAAAGACGGATCGTATCTACGTCCATTATGTTTTCTCCGACCTTTTTCTTGTCGAGCTGTTTCTGCTCTATAAGATAGTCAACGCCGTAAAGCGCTACCCTGCGGTAGTCGCCGATTATTCTTCCTCTGCCGTATGCGTCGGGCAGACCTGTGATTATGCCTATATGACGTGCGAGCTTCATCTCGTCTGTGTATACTCTGAATACGCCGTCATTATGTGTTGTACGGTACTCGAAGTGTTCTTCAACGCTCTGCGACAGCTTGTAGCCGTAAGCCTCGCACGCACCTCTCGCCATTCTGATACCGCCGAAAGGATTTACTCCTCTGCGAAGCGGAGCATCTGTCTGATAGCCTACGATAAGCTCGTTTTCCTTATCAAGATATGCCGCAGGATAATTACAGAGAGATGATACCACCTCTGTGTTTATATCCAGTACACCGCCGTTTTCACGCTCTTTTTTGAAAAGCTCTCCAAGCTTTGCGTTAAGCGCTTTTGTGCGCTCGGTAGGACCGCATAAGAACTCCGGTCCGCCTGAGTAAGGCGTGAAGTTTGTCATTATAAAGTCACGGGTATTAATACCCTCCTGCCATTCACCGGGCTTGAATCCGTCCCAGTAATCCTTGAAGCGAACGCTGAGGTCAGTTGTGTTTCCCATAATTTTGCCTTTCCTTCCTGCGAATAATCGCAATACACGTTTGCTGCTTTTCAGCGGAATATTTTTCCGCATACAAAACAAAAAGCAGCCCTATTCGGACTGCCCAGACGGTCGGCATAAGGTGTCCGCTTGATTCGGCGGGCAGGCAGTTACAGCACCCGTGTTGATTCACGGTTATCCGTCAGCGGTAACTGCCGTTTCCTATGGTTTGAGTATAGCACAGCTATATGTTTTTGTCAATAGCGGAAATGTAAAATTTATATAACAGTTTTTGCCGTAACGCAATGCATAATTGCCTGCTGTATACAAAAAATCCGCCCCGGGCAATACGCACCGGAGCGGAAAATATTCTGCTTATCGCTTACTTGCAGAGGTCTTTCTTTTCGATAAGAGTTACACCGTTGTCGATAAGCACCTTAGATGCCTTCTCAACATCTTCGACACGGATAACAATATCCGCTCTGCCTGCAACCTTACCCATTACGGAGTACATATACTCAACGTTTATTCCGCAGGCATTTATCTTGCCCATAACGTTATATAATGCTCCCGAAACATCGGGGATAGTGAATGCGATGACCTTTGTAACAGCCGCTGTACAGCCGTCAGCCTTCAGTGCCTCAAGCGCCTTGTCGGTATCATCTACTATCATACGCAGTATGCCGAAGTCCGCCGTATCCGCAATAGTCATTGCTCTTATGTCGATGCCTGCCTTGTTCAGTACCTCCATAATACCTGCAAGTCTGCCTTTTTTGTTTTCAACGAAAACTGAAATCTGATCAATATACATACTGTACCTCCTCCAAATTATTTCTTTTCAAACTTGTTCTTTATAGCCCTGTTATCCTGAACTCTTACAGCCTTGCCCATTGAGCGTGCAAGGGTCTTGGGTTCAAGCAGCTTTACATTGATTCCTACGCCGATAGCGGAATCTATCGCCGTTTTTACCCTTTTTGTGTAGTTTTCAAGCGTCTTTACACCGTCACCGAACATATCCGGACGGGTTTCAAGCTGAATTTCAAGGGTATCAAGATTATTCACTCTGTCAACGACCAACAGGTAGTTGGTAGCCTTTTCGTCAACCGACAGCAGCGCCGATTCGATCTGTGACGGGAATACGTTTACGCCTCTGATGATAAGCATATCATCTGTTCTGCCCTGGGGCTTCAGCATTCTCACATGCGTCCTTCCGCACTCGCACTTATCATAGATAAGAGTAGCTATATCTCTTGTCCTGTATCTGATAAGAGGCAGTGCCTCCTTTGTTATACAGGTAAATACAAGCTCGCCCTGCTGACCTGCGGGCAATACCTCAAGCGTATCGGGGTCGATGACCTCTGCTATGAAGTGATCCTCGCAGATGTGCATACCGCATTTATACTGACATTCGGCAGACACGCTGGGACCCATTACTTCCGACAGTCCATAGATGTCGTAGGCATTGATTCCGAGTCCGTCCTCAATCTGCTTTCTCATCTCGTCTGTCCACGGCTCTGCACCGAACAGACCTGCCTTAAGATTGAAATCCTCTTTTTTGAAGCCCTTTTCGTGCATAAGCTCTATAAGGCTTATAGCGTATGAAGGGGTCATACAGATTATAGAAGTGCCGAAATCCCTGAACATTTCAAGCTGACGCAGGCTGTTTCCTGCCGATGCGGGAATAACGGTAGCACCGAGCTTTTCTGTTCCGTAGTGCATACCAAGACCGCCTGTGAATAATCCGTAACCGTAGCAGACCTGAACATAATCGTCCTTTGTTCCGCCAATATTGGTAAGCGCTCTTGCGGCGCATTCAGCCCACACGTCAATATCATGAGCCGTATAGCCGACAACTGTCTGCTTGCCTGTTGTACCCGATGATGCGTGTATTCTTACGACCTCTGAGCTTGGTACGGCAAACATACCGTAGGGGTAATTGTTTCTGAGGTCCTGCTTTGTCGTAAAAGGCAGCTTTGACAAATCTGCGACAGATTTTATATCCTCGGGTCTTACTCCTGCCTCGTCCATCTTCTTACGATAAGGTGCAACATTTTCATATACACGTCTTATTGTGCGTGAAAGTCTGTAGGATTGTAACGCCTCTATTTCGCTTCTCGGCGCACATTCAATTTCTTTGTTCCAGTAATTCATTTGTCTGCTCCTGTTTTATGTAATATGCAATTTTAAGACAGCAAAACGTTATTCTGCTGTTTATACTATTGATTTTATCACAATTGCATATCAAAGTCAATTAAATATCGTGCTTTTTGTGCACAGTTCATCAAAACGCAGTTTATACCTATGCACTTTGACAAGTATCAGAGCAAGGCAGGGCTAAGGTTTGTTTAAGGTTGCGGATGTATCATATTAAAAACGGAGATGCCGCTATTGCAAACCTGCGTTTCAAAGAATATAATAAATATGACGGAAGAACAGAAACGGAGAATATACATTGTACAGAAAAAGACGATACAGGCGCAAAAGCTCGAAGCCACAAAAGCTCGCCCTTATAGGATTTGCGGCGGCGGTCACGATCGGTGCGTTTTTGACCTTATTGAATATCGAAAAGCAAATTGACGCAGACAGCGCTTCATCGGCGCAGGAAAGCGAAACCACCGTCACTGCTGCCGATGCCGTGCCTGTGAATGACATTGCCGAGCCTGAAAAGATTGCTCTTATAAGCGGAAATGTCACAACAGCCGACAGCGTAAAGCTCCCAGATGAGATAAAGCAGCTGCTGCTCGACTACACCTCGGATAAATACGAATACGCAGGTGAACTGAAATACAGCCCGCTGTCGCAGTATTTCAATACCGACAGTACATACGGCAGGCTGTACGCAGGTTTCTGCAATACCTCGCTTCAATATCTGATATATGCAAGGCAGTGCCGCTCTGCCGATCTTCGCTATGACGAGGCATCGTTTGTGATAAACGTTGAAAGCGCAACCGTGAAAAAGGGCGTTTACACGATAAACTATACCATAAGCGAAAAGGTTGCGTTCGCAATATGCGATACCCCTGCCGAGTCCTGCGGTATGGAGGTCGAGGCGCAGATCTCCAAAGGCACAGACGGGAAATACAGGTTTGACATTCTGGCGGAGGACACCGATGTAAACCTGCTCATAGAAAAACGTGTAATGAGTTATCTCGGGTATGATTATGAAGAATATTATCTCAAGGATATGAAAATACCCGACAACCTTGATTGTGACAAAATGTATTCGGGCATTCTCAAAAAGCTCAAGGCGGAAGCAGAGAGCAACGTAAATGAGCAAGAGCAGATGCTTGCGGACTATAACGCCGATCCCGACAGCTTCAAAGTCTCAAAGACCGCAAAGCACAGCTACGACCGTGACAAAGCCGTTGCTTATTCATACAAATGGGTAAACGGCGAAAGCGTAGTCAGAAACCCTGCTTACAGCGACTATGCCATATACGGCGGAAATTGCCAGAACTATGTTTCACAGTCATTGTTTGCTTCGGGGATACCTATGGACTGGAGCGGCAGTGAGCAGTGGAAATGGTTTGACGATGAAAGCGACCTTTCCGAGCTTCCTACGGGAAGGTCGGGGTCGTGGTCGGGAACGCAATATTTTTACGAATACTGCAACAAGAATACGGGCAAGGGCATTGTAGCCGAAACAGACGGTAATATTTTCTCCGCACAGCCCGGCGATATTATCCAGTATGTAGTTGACGGCTGGGCGCACCACAGTGTGATAGTAACAAAGGTAATATATGACGATGACGGCAACGTTGTCGATCTTCTCATCAACAGCAATACAACCGACAGAGTTGATTATCCTATGAGCGCATACGGATATACGGACATAAGGCTGATAAAGATAATCGGATATAATGATAAATGATAAAAGCTGTATACTGCGGACGCCCGTAGTATACAGCTTATTTTTCTGCTCTTTCGATATTCCCGATAACATATTCATACTCAGGGTATGATTTTCTTATCCTTTCCCTGCACCGCTCACAGAACTTGTCAAGCTGTGCCTTGTCATCACGCATTTTCTGTTTTGCGCCCCACAGATGCGTATATCTGCTTTGAGGCAGGAACAGTCTGTCCTTGTCAAGAAGCGTGGTGTATCCGATACCGCACCTTTTTGCAAGCATAGGGAGCAATCTCTGTTCTGCGAAAACCATATATGTAAGATAATCTCCGCCGTACACCGCCGACTTCATAAACGCTATCGAGCGTGATGTGTAATACTGCTTGAAATCCTCATCGGGAATATACAAAAATGCCGTATTGAGCGGTAACGTTGTATAATCAAGTCCCTCGTCAAGCACCTTGCCTTTCAGCCTGAACGATGAAACATCGGGGTAGACGGACGGCATAAGATCCTCCTCATGTGCCGCAATTATCTTATCCTCAAACGGCGGATCCTCCCACACGATAAAATCCGTATCTATCATTGCGCACGGTGCGGAAAACTGCTGTAAAGCAATCAGCTTTCCTCCCGCCCAGAACATAACAGGGTCTATCCCGTCAAGATCGTCGGGAATGACAACCTTTATATCGTTCCATATATCGTTTATGCCGAGAGCGGAAAAAAGCTCTGCTCCTGCGCTGTCGGTAAGCATAGTTATGCTGTTGCCATTCTTGCGCCATTGCAAAGCCGAAATCACTGTGCAGTATATGTCGGGTAGGCTCATAGTGAGCTTCTCACCCGGGTTTTTGGCGAAAAAAGCCGCCGATGAAAATGAATGAAATCCGTTCATATAAGATGTATCCCGTATCCGTAGCGGTTAAGCGGTTCGGACGAAAAGAAAAGCATAAGCGCCTTAGGTGTAAAGCTGCCGCCCACGCACAGCTCGTCATAAGAAAAACTGCCCGAAAGAAAGCTCGTTATATCAAAACTGCCGATATTGAACGAGCCGAAGCTCGTTTTACCCGAGCCGTATTCATATTCGTATTCATATTGATGCTTATAAGAACCGAACGAACCTGCAAACGAAGATGCCGTGAAAGAACCGACAAACGAACCGCTTCCCGTCATAACGGGAAATCTGAACGAACCGTCTGCCGATAAAACAACTGTTCCTGCTTCACGCTTTAAAAACGGAGGTGTCACCGTCTTGAAATAATAACCGCCGTATTCGCCGTCTTTATTATCGCTGTCGGATTCTTCTGCAGAGCCTGTGAATATATCCTCAAGAGCCTTGTCCACGTCGCCGTTTCTGTCGATGTTATCAATTCTTGCCGCTTCGTTATCATAACCTCCGAGCCTTAGCCAGTCAGCAAGTCTGCCGCCGAGATAATAGCCTTTAACATCGGTTATATTGAAATTGTCCCTGATACCGTCAAGGTCGGATACCTTTACTCCGCCTATCCAGAGGCAACAGTTCTGCATAACATCAATCCTTTCGTAAGCGTACATTTTTCAGCGGCGCACGCTTTTTCTCACCATATCAAGCAGTATCGGAGCAACGTTCAACGACGGCTCGGCCAGCACCGCTTCATACAGCGACTCTATAACAGCTCTCGCCTGTGCCTTGTTTGCGACAAGGCGATGCGTGATAAGATCGTTTTCTTTTATGGCAAGCTGTGATATACTGTAGCATTCGCCCGACGCAATTATATCATCAAGCATTGTCAATGTTCTGCGGTACATTGCTATAACGCCCTCATGCACCGTAGGCTTCGCCGTATCATCGGCTATACGGAGCTTTATCAGCTTTTTAAGCTCCTCGTGCGAATACTCGCAAAGCAGCCTTTTAACAGCCGTCCTGTCCTCCGTGATGCTTATATCGTGCGATTCTATCAGCATATCCGTGTCACTGCGGAGTTTATGCTCCGCCCTGTACTTTTCGAAGAAATTCGCCGCTGTTATCCTGCCGTACTCCCCGTGACCGTAAAAGAATGTGTTGCCATGCGAATCACGGCATTTACAATCGGGAATGCCGACATTGTGGAACAGCATAGCATACCGTATATCAGCCTGCGGAGGCGCAAACTCAACGCTTTTGGAAATATGCTCCCACAGCGTGCTGTCATAATATCTTTCCTTATATCTCTGCACTTTCAGCAATTCAGGCTCTATTGCGGAAAATACCTCCGGAAACCGAGCCATCACGCCCGAAATATTTCTTGTAAGAAGAATCCTTGTAAAGCGTCTTGACAACTCGTGCTTATCCGCCTCACGCAGAAGCGGTGCGTCCGCCTTTATTGCGTCGGCTGTAACGCTGTCGATCTCATAATTCTCTGCGCCGAGCAGTTCAAGTGCTGTCAGCATATTGAACGGGTTTGTAACAAGGCTCGACTTGGGTTCGAGTTTAAGCGTCAGCTCGTTTTCGTCAAGATCGTTTTCGTGCCACATTACAACGGGATATTCGCCTATTGCTTTCAGCGTTATCACTCCGTCCTTTATGCACGGCATACCGTCAAACGGATCTCTGAATCCTTTTCTTGGATGATATGCGATTGCAAATGCGGAAAAATCACGGTGAACAAGGTCGAAAATATAATTGTCAGTATAGACTGCTTTTCCGTCCTTTATTTCGCCGCAATAGCTTGACACCTGTATTACAAGTCCAAGTGACGACACCATAACACTGCTCATATCCTCGTTTTGCGAAACTATCCGCATATCACGGAACACATACAGCATTTCGCTAAAGTCCGCCGTAGTGATAATATCATAATCCATAGGCGAGCCGCCTCTCAGCAGTTCAGCTACACACTGTCCGACAAAATACGCCTTGTTACCTGCACGCTCAAGCATTTTCAGCACCTGCAATGCCTGCTCGGGAATATTCAGCGTCTGTCTTTTAACAGCCAAGTACGGTCACCTCTTGTTGTTTATTTATCGGGGTATCCCCAGCCGTCCACGCCGCTCTTTCTGAGTGCCGTGAACATCCTGAGCTTGAAGCCCTTGTCCTTATGCTCCATATCCCTTAAAAACTCTTTCGTTTTCTGCCTTGTCGTTGTCTTGTCCGCAGGGCAGACCGACTTTACGATTTCAAACCCATTGCGGTTGCAGGCGGATAACACCTGTGACTCAGGTGCAAGCACAAGCGGTCGGATAACCGTTATATCCTTGCGGTCAAGGTGTGTCTTAGGCGAAAAACATCCTATCCTTCCCTCGTTAAACAGGTTCATTATAAATGTTTCGATAACATCGTCATTGTTATGTCCGAGCGCCAGCTTGTTACAGCCTGCCGCCTTTGCCGCATCGTGAAGCGCACCTCTCCTCATATTCGCACACAGCGAACAGGGGTTAGGCTCTTTTCTTATGTCGAATACTATCTCGCCTATCTGCGTATGAACAAGGCTGAAAGGCACGTCCAGCTTTTTGCAAAGCCTTGCCACCGCATCATAGTTATTCGGCACACCGTTGAAACCGGGGTCAATCGTGACAGCTGTTATGTCATAATCAAACTCCGCAAACCTTCTCATTTGCGCAAGTCCGGCGAGCAGAACAAGGCTGTCCTTGCCGCCGGATACTCCCACCGCTATCCTGTCGCCCTTTTGTATAAGGTCGAAATCCTGTACGGCTTTTCTTATATATCCCAGTATCTTCTGCATTATTTCTTATCCTTTTTGTTCTTGCCGAATCTGAAATAATTCTCACGGTACTTTATAGGGATATTCAGCTTTCTGCTCAGCACCATTACAGTTGCGTCCGAAGCGATGGTCAGCGCAATGAAGATTATGCAGATAACATAAGCCGTATTATTATTTGTAACTATTGCTACACCTGCCGCTCCTGCAGCGATCAGTGCAAACAAAAAACGTGTTTTCTTGAATATTCCCAGAGCAAGCTCCAAAAACACTCCTCCTTTATACCGGCATTAATCCTCGCCGAGCTTCAGTGCCTTGTTGATATTTATCTTTCTGATAATAGCACCGAGTATCGCAAATCCTCCGAGAAGCATTATCGCAATAAGTATATACATCTTAATGTAGTCTGCCTGCATTGCCGCTACTCTGTACGGCGGTATCTGCTCGTTTACGTTATACATATACTGGAACAGCGGTACAAACAGGTCGCTTGTAACTCCGCCTATGATAAATGCGCAGATTATCGAAACGCCCGATACCAGAAGCTGTTCATATCCCAGTATTCCTATTATCTCACCGAATGACACACCCATAGCCCTTAAAATACCGAACTGCAGCGTCCTGCCCTTTATGGACAGTATCCAGTAAATAAGGAAGCCGATTATAGTCATTACCATTATGATTATAAATCCGAGCGTCAGTGCACCGTTCATACCCTGCAGTGAAGGATCCGTCTTTTCGCTTATCAGCATCTGTGAGCTGTCCTTCACGCTTTCGAGCGGCAGCATAGACTCCTCTATGCTCTTGTAAAGAGCCTCGCTTGTTGCGCCGTCTTTCATCTTCAGCCATATCTGATAAGGCTCAAGCTCTGTTCTCGCCCTTACATAATTATAATTCATTACCGCAAAGTCGCACTCGTTGGGGTTAAGTCCGGGCCAGTAGTCAACTATAGCCATAACAGTGGTATCAAGGCTGTCGTTTCCGCCCCACTTGAACGAGATAACATCGCCCTGCGAAACATTCGACTTTTCCGCAAGTCCTCTTGAAATTATAACACCGGAACGGCTCTCTACAAGAGCGTTGCAGTAGTTCCACCAGTGGATAGGCAGAAGATCGTTTCTGAACCACGCTGTCTGTGCGAATTTATCAGGTTCTATTGCCATAAGAGTAAGATCTGCAACATTCTTGTTTGCAACTCTCAGCTTTACATTATCGTTCACAAGAACTCTTGTGGCAATCTCCACACCGTCAAGCGCCTCATAACGTGAAAAGTCGGTTTCGACATAGGTGCTTGAGCCGCCTTCCTCCGAGGTCGAAAGCGAGTATTCCTTCATTACGACATCTGCGCCGTTCTCATAATAAATCCTGTCGCTTATATTGTTGTTTATAGCTCTCGCCGTATTCGCAGAGAACAGACCGAATGAGAAGGTCATTACAAGGAACAGCATAAGGAAACGTTCCTTGCCGCCCTGTGAACGGCACACGGTGGTTATAGCCATATACTGTGAGGGTGTCCAGAACGGACGCAGTACATAATACACAAGCCTTAAAAGATACGGATAGATACGGATAAACAGCAGGCCGAAGCCCAGTATCATAAGCGTTGAGAATATGAACAGAAGCGGGTCAAGCTCGCCTGTCGCTTCAAAAGTACCCTCAGCTATAGAATTTGTGATGTTGGTTGTGTAGAAGTAAAGGAAGCCGAATGACACCGCAAGAAGCACAATATCGACACCGCACTTTTCCCACAGCGACATCTTTACAACCTTTGTCCTGCTCTGCTTATACTGTACGATAGTCAGCTTTGACGCAGGGATAATCGGTATCATTGTGGTAAGGAAGAATACCACTACCGCAAGCAGTGCGTAAATAACGCTTATTCCGGTTATCTTTGCGGCAATTCCCGTGCGGTTAACAAACTCTAAAAATCCGTTTGATACTCCGAGAAACTGACACAGCACAAGTCCGATGAACGGTGCGACCACAAGCGTCACAATACCGAGTATGCCCGACTCTGCGGCATACATACCGAATATCTGCCACGAGCTTGCGCCACGGCTCTTGAATACGGCAATCTCGTTGCGCTCTCTGTCAACGTTCAGCTGAGATACCATGAACAGATAGAACGCAAGCATTACCATTGCGGGTATCTGGAGTATCCACAGTATACGGGTGAGCTTTTCCGCACGCTCGGTATAGTTGCCGATTATATCCGCAACGTTGAATTCGTGTGCATATCCTGCCTCTTTATAGAACGCATCGTCCTTTTCAAGCTCCGCAGTAACAGCGGATATTCTGTTCATATCAAGCGTATGATAGTCTAGAGAATATCTTCTTGCAATGTTTACCGCATTGAATCTGCCTGCGGGCATAAGGTCGTTTCTTACCATATCGTAATCAACGAATATGGCATTGAGATAGCTGTCGAGCGTTTCTGCCCAGTAGCTGTCGTTGTCGGTCTTCTGCTCATATACGCCGGTGATTTTCACATAGTACGGCTCAACACCTGCCGCAAGCGAAATTATCTTATATGTATTGCCCATATTTATGCCGAGCGTTTTGAGTGCGTCCTCTGAAGCAAGTCCCTCGTACACGCCGTCAACAGAGGTCTTTGAGGGCAGCTCGCCTCTGACGAGCTTCATATGATCAAGGCTGTCGGTCATTCCTATAAGCTTCAGCCTTGTAGACAGCTCCGAACCGTTACGCTCACCGTTTACGATATAAAGGCAATCGTCAATAAGCGTTGTCTTGCTGTTCTCCGAGGCGATTCCTATAGCATTTATCCTTGAATCAGACTTTGATACAACATCGTCTATCGTTGCCTGCTGAGCATTCGTATCTGCCGTTATCTGAAGCGTCTTTGTAACGGAATACAGACCGGGATATTTGTTGTTGTCAATCTGGTACTGCTCCATATCCTTTATCAGCATACGCTGTAAGGATGCGTCCATATATATCGGAATAGTGCTCATCATACCTGCGGCAAGCAGGAAGCCGATGAAAAGACACAGCACCATCCATTTTGTGTTGCGCATTTTGCGCCATAATAAAGTAAACATCTTGTATTATTCCTTCCGAAAGTAAAGCCTGTTCAGTTTGCCGTCTTACTTGACAACAACCTCGTCACCCTCGGAAAGTCCCGATACTATCTGGATCTCCGTAGCATTGCTTATGCCGGTTTCGACATCCGTTTCCTTCTTGACTCCGTCCTTGTAGACCTGTACATAGTTCTTGCCCGACAGCGTCTTTACAAGATACTTCGGTATTACGATTGCATTTTCCGCCTGTTCCTTGATATAGCTTATATCCGCAACCGTTCCCACCTTGCCAAAGCCGGGCAGGCTGCCCTTGAACTCGGCATATATCGAGCTTGTATCCTCGTCGCCCTGTTCCTTTGCCTCAACAGGCGTTTTTACTATAGTACCCTTGTACTCCTGCTCGTCGATAGTTATTGTAACTTCCTGACCTTTTTTAAATTTTTTATCATCGTTGACGGCCGCCTTTACATATATCTTATCGGGATCTATTATTGTAGCGATAACCTTGTACGCCTGCACCTTCGAGCCGGCGTTCATACGCTCTGCAAAGCTGACAAGTCCGTCACACGGCGCATACAGCTTAGAGGTATCGTATTCGTTCTGAAGCTGCGCCAGTGTATTCTTCTCAATCTCAAGCTGTAAGCGGTCATTCTCCGCACCGCTTGAGCCGTATGTATTCTGCGCCTGCTGAACCTTAAGCTCCTGAGTGCGTATCTCGTATTCAAGATCTCCCGTGTTGTATTCAGCGATAAGGTCGCCCTTCTTTACCGTATCTCCTGCTCTGACATATATCGTTTTAAGAGTACCGTCACGCTCTGTAAACGAACAGTCCTGCTGCAGCTCGGATACGCAGTAGCCGGTCGCACTCGCCTTGTTTATTATAGTCTTCTTTACCGCCTTATAGGTAGAATATGTAACATCCTCCACCTTAAGCACAGGCGGATCGAGCAATTTTTCTTCCTCCGGGAAAAAATAGCATCCGGAAGCAGAGCCTGCCATAGCAAGCACTGCGGCTATTGCGGCGGCACGCAAAACAGTCTTTTTCATTTTTACTTTCCTTTCCTTTGAACAAAGGGATTTTCGCATCTTTTTCCTTTTATAGAAAATCAAGGATTTTGCTGACTTTATATGTACAAAATTAAAAAAACACTATAGAGATGCTTATTTTAATTTTAGCATTTTTCACATAAATTTTCTACACTTTTTCAAAATTAAACGATATGCACAAATACCAAAAAGGTTATTTGTTTATTTTGTACACCGTAAAGCAACTTTAAATAATCGAAAAGCACTTGAAAAAGCCGAACGGATTTAGTATAATAGTGAGTAGTGTTTATTTTTCAAATTGACATATAAAATCAATACGACGGGCAGGAAAAGCTCAAGGGAAGGAACAAAATAATGGCTACAAAGTATGTATTCGTCACCGGCGGCGTTGTGTCGGGACTCGGAAAAGGTATCACGGCGGCTTCACTCGGAAGACTGCTCAAGATGAGAGGTTACAAGGTAACTATCCAGAAGTTCGACCCCTATATAAACGTTGACCCCGGTACGATGAGTCCTTATCAGCACGGTGAAGTTTTCGTAACAGATGACGGTGCCGAAACCGACCTCGACCTCGGTCACTATGAACGTTTTATAGACGAAAACCTTTCAAAGTACAGCAATGTAACAACAGGTAAGATTTACTGGACAGTTCTTAATAAGGAACGTCGCGGAGATTATCTCGGCGGCACGGTTCAGGTAATCCCCCACATAACAAACGAAATCAAATCAAGAATATACAGAGTTGCAAACTCAGCCGAAACCACTGCAGATGTTGTTATAACCGAAATCGGCGGTACGGTCGGAGATATTGAAAGCACTCCCTTCCTTGAGGCTATCCGTCAGGTAGTTTCGGATGTAGGCAGAGAAAACGTTGTTTATATCCACGTTACTCTCCTCCCCTTCATCACAGGCAGCAACGAGATGAAGACAAAGCCCACACAGCACAGTGTAAAGGAGCTTCTCTCACTCGGCATTCAGCCCGACATTCTCGTTTGCAGAAGCGAGATGGAGATTCCTCAGGATATGAGAGATAAGATTGCCAGCTTCTGTAACGTTCGCAAGCAGGACGTTATCCAGAACCTTACCGCTCCTTCTCTTTACGAAGTACCTCTTATGCTTGAAAAGGAAGGTCTTGCAAAGGTAGTATGCGATCATCTCGGACTTGATCCCCGTGTTCCCGATCTCAAGGAATGGGAGGATATGGTTCAGCGTCAGTACAACGCCACAAAGAATACCGTAATCGGTCTTGTAGGCAAGTACGTTGCACTCCCCGACGCTTATATTTCCGTTATGGAATCCCTGCGTCACGCAGGCTTCGAGAACGAGTCGCACGTTGAAATAAAGCTCATCAACTCAGAAGAAGTTACTCCCGAAACGGCAGACGAGCTTCTGCATGATTGCGACGGCATTCTCGTTCCCGGCGGCTTCGGCGACAGAGGTATCGAGGGTATGATCGACGCAATAAAATATGCCCGCGAAAACAAGATACCGTTTTTCGGAATATGTCTCGGAATGCAGATGGCGGTAGTTGAATACGCAAGAAACGTTGCGGGCCTTGATGGAGCAAACTCTACGGAATTCGCGCCGGACGGAAAAAACAGCGTTATCGACATCATGGAGGATCAGAAGGACGTTACTGAAAAGGGCGGAACAATGCGTTTGGGACTTTATCCCTGCAAGCTTGTACCAGGTTCAAGATGCGCCGATATCTACGGAGACTCTCTTATATACGAGCGTCATCGTCACCGTTGGGAATTCAATAACGCCTACCGCGCCAAACTTACGGACTGCGGTCTTAAAATAGCCGGCGTATCTCCTGACGAAAAGCTGGTTGAAATAGTTGAGCTTGAGGATCATCCTTGGTTCGTAGGAGTCCAGTTCCATCCGGAATTCAAATCCCGTCCTAATAAACCTCAGAAGCTTTTCGCAGATTTTATAAAAGCGTCGGTTATGCAGCATGAAAAAAAATAACGGACTTCAACCGCATAAGGAAAAAATAGTTCTCTCAAAAATCGACAAAATTATATTTTCTCTCGGCGCTGCCGGATATGCTATAGCTTTTTTACTTGAAATAAGGTTTTCTGCGGAAAGCAACTATATTTCGTCCGGAATAGCCGCTTCCGCAACAGGAGTATTTCTTATAGCTAAAGCGATTCAGAATAAAAAGAAAAATAAGCTTATATTCTTAAAGCAAAAGCTTGTTTTCGCTTTAACGCTAATAATCGGATTCATACTGACCGCAATGGGTATTTATTGGATTATATCCTTATTTTAAAATAGTAATTTTCAGGGACGCCGTTTAAAAAGCGGCGTCCCTTAAATTTATGTCATTCAATTATTGCTTTTATAAAGCTCCTTAGGCGTTGACGAGTATGTCCAGTCGGTTACTTCCACCTTTTCACCGTTATAATTTCTCCTGTAGACAAAAACTCCGTCGCGGCTGAAGCTTTCCTCGTCAGAAAAATAATACTGACGGAAGCCCTTTTCAAAATCCGTATATAGCGTTTCCCCGATTTCTCCGTATGGAACAAGAGGTACAAACTTATAACCGTGATCAGACGCATATGTCTGCGCATAGGTTTCATAATAGCCCGACACGGTCATGCCGGATGACGTAAAAGCATTTATTCCTATGTCGGCGACGCCTGTACCAAGAGTTATATTAACTATATTATTGCAGTCAAAAAACGCGCCGGAGCAAATATATTCCACGCTGTCCGGAAAAGTAACATATTTTATATCAAAATCTCTCTGAGCCTCGAAATATGTAAAAAGATTACCGGAAATAACCCTTATGCCTTCCGGTATCTTAATATCAGATGAAGCGCCGGTATAATCATAGAGTATATCTCCGTTCAATATAACAAAATCGCCCTTCTTTTCAAGACCGTTTTCAAACGGAGAAGCATAAAACGGATAAATTCCCACATCAGTCAGCTTACCTTCTATGCTTACCTTGCTCAGGGAAAGACAGTTTGAAAACGCGGAACCGCCTATTGAAGTAACAGATTCCGGTATAACAAGCTCTGTTATAAGCTTCTGACCTATAAAACCTCTTTCGGATATAGCGGTAACGTTTTGCCCGTCAAGAGAAGCCGGCAAAGAAACGCTTCCTATTAAAGCAGCTCCTTCCGTCGCCCTTATCTTTACGCCGCCTGAGGATAATCCGGTATATTCAAACCGGCTGTCCTGCTGTGAGACAATATAAATCTCACTTTCCTCCGCCGCTGATAAATGTAATCCTAAAAAAAATGAAAACACGAAAAAGGAAACCGTAAAAACAAACGATTTTTTCAATTTAATACCGTTCATTTTCTACACAGTCCTCCTTCCGAGATTTTTTTCTGAATACGAAAAGCTTGCTGAAAAAGTAATTAAGAATAAGTATTATCACCTGAGAAAGCATCGTCCATATAAATTCATTCATCTTTTCAGGAGAACCCATAAGCTTATTGACAAAAGCGTTTGACATCAGTCCGCTCGAATAATTTATATTACCGAGGCCTAAAATTCTTATAAATAATCCTGAAAGATTTTCAACGAATATAAAAGTTATAAGCATGTCCAGAAGAAACGTAATCCCCCTGCCCATATAAAACGAAACGGCTTCCCTGACAACCTGTCCCGCGTTTTCCGTTTTACTTTTAAATACATACTTCTTATTTGTTATAAAAGCAAAGGTTATCGCGGTTATCTGCGCAATTGCCGTCGCTATCATCGCAGCTCCGCTTATTTCGCCAAGAAGCATTCTTGAGCCGAATCTTGCTATATAATAAACGAGCGTCGTAAGCGCGCCGAAAAATATATAAGTCAGCGCTTCCTCATATTTTATAAAAATTTTCCTAAGCCTTTCCGAAAATCCGGAAGCGGCTCTTTTACTTGATTTTTCAGACATTTTATTCTCCTAAAATTACTTTTACACATAGTTTTTCCGGTATTGATACGCCGTTTTTACTCAGCCCTTTATATAATAACATATTTCTAAGAAAAATCCAAGTATTTATTATAACCACATTTTATAATTTCGCTATTGAAAGTTTTATATAATTATGATATTATATAAAATGAGAGTTTTTACATAAATTCAGGAGGAAAAATGTATAAAATTTTAATTATAATAATTTTGATTATCATGTCGGCAGTCTTTTCAGGAAGTGAAATGGCGTTTTCCAGCGTAAATAAAATCCGTTTAAAAAATTACGCCTCGCAGGGAAACAAACGTGCCGAAAAGGCTCTGAAGATAGCAAATAAGTTTGACGACGCCCTAACAACAATACTCATAGGCAACAATATAGTAAACATACTGTCCACATCTATAAGCACGGTGCTTTTCACACAGATTCTGGGTTCCGGAGGAGTAGGCGCGGCAACCGTGGTCATGACGATACTTGTGCTTATTTTCGGTGAAATAACTCCTAAATCATATGCAAAAAGCCATGCGGAAAGCGTCGCGCTCTTTATGGCAGAGCCGCTTTGGATTCTCATAAAGCTTATGACTCCGGTAGTCTTTTTCTTTAAAATACTTCAAAATTTCATGAAGCCTAAAAATGAACAGCCTACGGTAACCGAAGACGAGCTAAAGTATATGATTGAGGAAATCGAGGAACAGGGCGTTCTTGAAGAGCAGGAAAGCGATCTGGTGAGATCTGCACTTGAGTTTGACGAAATTACAGTCGATGAGATTTTAATACCGAGGGTAAACGTAGTCGCAATAGAACGCAACGAGGATTTCAATAAAATAAAAGAATTATTTCTGACTGAAATGTATTCGCGTCTGCCCGTCTATGAAAAAAACGTTGATAATATTATAGGCGTAATAACAAACAAAAGCTTTTTCAGACTGATGGATGAAAATAAGGAGGATATAACGGAAATTATACAGGATATTATTCATCTTTCCGATCTAAAGCTTATAAGCGAGGCGCTGAAGGAAATGCAGAAAAACAAAACGCATATGGCTGTAGTCCTCGATCAATACGGCGGAACAAAGGGTATAATTACTATGGAGGATATAATAGAAGAGCTTGTAGGCGAAATCTATGACGAAAACGACGAGATAATTAATAATTTCATTCAAACCGGCGAAAACGAATATGAGGTTTCAGGAGAGCTTAATATAAGCGATATGCTGGAGAACTTAAATTTGCCTGATAACGTAATTGAAAGCGCCGGCAATACGATAGGCGGATGGGTAATGGAGCTTCTCGGGCATGTCGCAAAGGAAGGCGAAACGGCTCAAAGCGGAGCATTCAAAATGCACGTTATGTCCGTCAAGGAACAGAAAATCCAGAAAATACGGCTCACTATACTGACAGATCCGGAAAATGACGAAAATAATGAATAAAATCAGCCCGTTCTAAATGAACGGGCTTTTTATCTTCTCAAAGCTCGCCCTTTCTGTATTGAGTGGGCGTCATGCCGGTTTCCTTTTTGAATTGCTGCATGAAATAAATCTCGCTTTCATATCCGCACATCACCGCTATTTCCGCTACGCTGCTTCTGTCAGTGACTAAAAGCCTTCTTGCCAGCGCTATTCTCGCCGTGATAACGTCCTTCATGACGCTTACTCCAAATTCGCGTTTATAGAGCCGCTGAAAATATGCGCGGCTCAACGCCATAGACTGAGCCATATCGTCCACGCTCCACTTTTTTTTCGGATTTTCATATATACGCTTTCTCAGATCGAAAAAGCCTTTAAGATAAGTCGTTTTCCTTTTGCCTTCCATACGCTTTCTTTTAACAGTTTCATTCAAATTCCTTATTATATCCGAGAGAGCTAAGCCGTCTCCCACCTCGCCGCAATAATAACCGGCGTCAAGAATTATATTCATTCCGCTTTCTATAAAAGATCGATTCGACGCGCAATATTTTTTTATAACGGCTATATGCTCCTCTGCCGCGCCGTTTTTATAATCCATGCTTCCTATAATATAAAAATTATCGTCTCCGCAGCGGCAGCATATTTCATTGCCGCGGCAGCTACTGTTTACAGCGTTCGCTACCGTTATAATTATATCGTCTCCGAAGCCGCAGCCCAATTCAAGATTTATGTCGCTGAGATTATTTATATCTATCGCAATCATCATGAATTTTTCCTTGTTTATTATCGCCTGCTCATACATTTCAGAAGACAATTCCTCAAAGCCGCGGCGATTATATATACCGGTAAGAGGATCTCTCACCGCCGTAAGGTGTATGCGTTCACTGAAACGCCTTATATAATTTCTTATTCGGATTGTTTCTATAGCCACGCTGACGTTATCGGTCCACGTCCAAAACTGTTTGTCAAAGGAATACTGACCGTTACAGAATTCAACCGCTGCGAAACCGAACCGCCTGTCTTTAAAGTGCAGCGGAACAAAATAATATGCCGACGGATTTTTCCCTCCGCATATATCCGAGAACGCCTTGTCAAGCGGCATGATACTATACCCTCCGCTATCGCCGGTAAGGTGAAACATTATTATATTTTCAGAATATCCATTTACGCTGTAGCCTCTCCTTCCGGTATTGTTTATACCGTCCCAGTCGTCGCATATGCAGACGTAAAGCTCCTTCAGTCCTCTTATAAGATATGTAAACCCGCTTAATACTCCGGCAAAATCCTGTAAATTCTCCTGCTCCGAAATCTGCTGCATCATATTGCTTGACTGAAGCAGATCGAAATATTCCATCTGTTTTGCAAGCTCTTTCCTATACCATTTAAACATACGGCTTTCAGATTCGCCGCATCCGCAGCTTCCCCCGGTCTCTACCGCTTCAATATGAAGCTCATACTGCTCGCATACCTCCCCTGTAATTCTTTTATGCAGCAAGCATACGGTTTTAATGCCCTGATTATAATTTATATCAGACATAGCCGTTACAGTAGGCGTATTAAGAGCGTTGCCCGTATACGAATCGAAGCCCGCAACCGCAATTTCCTCCGGAACTCTTATGCCTCTTTCAATCAAAGCGTTTGTAAGACTTACGGCCATGCCGCCGTTAGCGCAGACTACCGCCTCCGGCTTTTCTATTTTACCGAAACAAATAGCTTCCGCAAGCTCCTCGGCAGATTTTTCCCAGAAATCCCCGTAAAATTCCCAATCTCTTTTAGCCGGTATACCGTGCCTTCTCATTGCGTCCCGATAGCCCTCAAGCCTATTTTCCGACTGATGACAGCCCTTATATCCGGTAAGGCAATATATCTTTTTCAGCGAATGAATTTCAATCATATGAGATACGAGCCTGCTGAAAATTTCACGGTCGTTCCATATCCTGAATTCACTGCCGTCATACTTATCCATTTCAACATACGGCAATCCTGATCCGCGGCATACGGACGTTATTTTTTCCTTTACTTCCCCTTTCCTAAACGATTCCGAATATATTATTATTCCGTCAGCCTTATCGGGATCAAAAAGCTCGAATATATTTTCTTCTCCCGTCTGGAAGGGATAGTCAATATCATGATTGGAAAACATAGAATAAGCCATGACGTCATAATTCAAGATATTTGCCTGTCTTATGATCCCCTCCATGATCTTTCGGTTATATTCAGACTGGAGATCCGCCATAAGCACGGCAATACGTTTCCTATTTTCATCACCCAAATCAAGCCCTCCCCGCATTATTCTATAATTATATAATAGCTAATATTTATAGCAATGTCAACAAAAAAATCCAAACGCAGAAAAACATTTCATGAAAAAAGTCATAATATATTAGTTAATATCATTTTTTTCGATTGTTTCCGCAATAAATTCGTGATAAAATATAAACGATTAAAGTCAATGGCTATTTATATCGGGAGGGAATTATGAAAAAGTTTAAATCCATTTTACTATCATTAATAATGGTCTTTACGGCTGTTTTCGGATTTTTTCCGCAAACCTTAAATCATGTAACATCGGCGGACGCGCTTTCTTATCCGGTGCAGGCGGTAAATTTCTCCGCTTTTACAACCGACCGTAACCTTAATTTATCCGGAACCGCACTCGACGCAAAAAAAGCCTCCGGATCCGTTACGGAGAACTGGAGTATAAATTATATTTCAGAAGGCGTATACAATATTTGCAGCATGTCCGACGGTCAATATTTGACCGCGGGACAGAACGGGCTTACAGTATCTCCGGAAGACTCTGTAAGCGCCCGGTGGAATATAACAGGAACCGATAAGGATTTCGAGGGTTATTATCTTTATTATAAAATAACAAATATTTCAACCGGAAAAGCTATTACATATTATCAAAATTCAAACGCCGTTTCTCTTGCAGATTATACAGGCGACGGAGCACAGAAATGGAAGCTCAATTGTTACGGTCTTAACGGATTTGCCGCAAACTGCATGGTAAATGAGGGTGAAAAAGCCTGCGCAATCGGAGGACTGCTGGGCAAAACCGTTTATGTCGGCAATGCTGAAGATCTAAAAAACGCAATGGATTCGGCAGAGCCTCTCACTATTGTAGTAAACGGAAACATTGATTGCAGCAGCATGGGATATCTGAGAGTAAGAGATAACAAAACGGTCGTAGGCTCTTATCAGGCTAACAGAATTCAGGATTGCATGATAAGAACAAATAACGAATATGGCAATGAGGGCGACGAACCCAGCGATAATATCATATTCAGAAATATCGACTTTGAAGCATGGAAAAATGAAGATAAAATACTGATACAGATATGGTCGTCAAGAAATATATGGATAGATCACTGTACATTCAACAGTACCTTGCCGAAAAACAGAGACGAGGTCGGAAAATTCATTTGGATAAATACTCCTTATGAATCCTATATGGACGCAAAGGACAGACTTCGCAGTCCGGATTATATCACCCTTTCATACAACACATTTACAAACAGATACTGGACCGTCGCTTACGGAACACAGAATACCGAAACCGGACGCTGCCGCACATCAGTTATGTATAACGTATGGGATTCATGTATAAGACGATGTCCTCAGGTCGGAAACGGCAGTCTGCACACCTACAATAACTTCCACGTCAGAAATACGACCTCCGAAGAAAACGACGGCAATTGTCAGATTATCTGCGGAGAAGGCTCCACTGTTTATTCAGAATCAAACCGTTTTGAAAAAATGCAAAAGGAATCCAGCGGATACTGGGATCAGGAGGTTTCGATAGATTCAAACGCTTCATTTGCCGACAGCGGATCGTTTACCGATAAAACAGAAAACGGAGACGGGACACCTTATGAACTGACAATCAGCGGAGATTATAAAAAAAACGCATGGCGTCCATCGTCCAATTACGGTTATACTCTTCTATCCGCTTACAATCAGAGCGGAGAAAACGACGTTAAGGATTTTTGCATGAATTATGCCGGAACGGCCGCTTCTCTTGCCGAGCTTAAATATATATCCGACGAAGAATTTTCTTCTATTATAATCAAAACTATAGAATCTCCGTTTTTAAAAGAAAGTTTCGATTCAGAATACGCAGCGGAAGAATATACTCCCGCGGTTTTAAGCGAAGGCGCAGTATACATGATAAAAAATATTAACAGCGGACTTTATATGGAGGTCCAAAACGGCACGGCAGAGGACGGTGCCAACGTTCAGCAATGGGGCGCGGATTCCGCCGCTTCTCATAACACCTGGCGCGTTTTATCCGCCGGCGAAGGCTATTATTATCTTTACTCACAGATTGGTGATAAAATAACTTATCTGCTTGACGTAGCAAACGGAAGCGCGGATAATGGAACAAATATTCAGATTTACAGCGATACCAAGGCGGACGCACAGCAATTTAAGTTTATAAAAAATGACGATGGAACATATTACATATTAACCAAAGCGTCGGGCGATAAGAGCTGCGTTGCGGTCGCTTCCGCCTCAGGATCAAGCGGAGCGAATATAATTGAATATAAGCTTCAGCTTGGAGATACGTCGCAGAAATGGAAACTGAATCAAGTAGAAGATACAGGCTGTAATATGGATACAAGCAAAATATATATGTTTAAAAATCAAAACAGCGGACTCTTTATGGAAGTCGCAAACGGTACTGCCGAGGACGGGGCAAATGTTCAGCAATGGGGCGCTGACAAAGTGTCTGCTCATAATTCATGGACGCTGAAATCCTTCGGCGGCGGCTATTACTATATTATATCGCAGCTTGCGGACGGAAGGACTTATTATCTTAATATTACCGGAGGAAGCGGCGCCAATGGAGCAAACGCTGAAATTCATACAAATAATAAAACAAGCTCTCACCTCTTTAAATTTGTAAAAAATCCGGACGGAACATACTATATCCTGACCAGAGCCTCCAAGGACGCAGCTGCAATCGAAATTGCTAATGCAGATAAGTCAAGCGGAGCTAACGTCGCCCAGTGGACAGTCAACGGAAATACGTGCCAGAAATGGATTGCAGATGTTTCCGAACCTGTTACAACTACAAGCGCTGCAATTACAACGAAACCTTCAGAAACAACTACTACAACTGTGACTACAGCTATTCCTAAGCCTGAACTTAAAGGCGATACAAATCTTGACGGCAAAGTTGCAATAGCTGATATAGTATTGCTTCAGCAATATATGGTTAATAAACAAATGTTAACTGAAAATCAAATGATTATTTCGGATATGAATAACGATAATATCGTAAATGTGTTTGACGTGATTTTGCTGAAACGTATACTTAATATCTGAATTCATATTTTAAAGTTACGACAGATAAAAGTAAATAACGGTTTTTTTGCCGCTTGATAAAACATCGCAATACATTCCTAAAGCTTAATCCCAAAAGGATACGGTACTGATTCGTACCGTATCCTTTTTATTATCGCTTTTTATCAATAATAGCTCATCATTATATTTTCAAGATTTCACCGAGAAATCATTTACACAATTCGACATTCATAGTTTTATAGTATATAATATATCAGGCTGAGCTGAATTTTTTTTATTTTTCCTGTCCACTTTATTGATATTGGTTCAAACTTGAATATTTTATTTATCGGCAAAAATCCGATTGTCCATATACATATGTTTATCTTTTTCAAGTTCACTAATTAATTCGTAATCAGCGCCTAATTCTTTTTCTAATTTTTCATATATTAATTTAGACCTTTTAAAAAAATCATACCATTCTTCTTTTGTCCAAGGTGAAGGATCCGGTGGATATTCCCAGTCTAAGCTCGTATCAAATTCATCACATAAACTGTTTATTTCATCAATCAGTTCTTGTGAAATTGGAAGGGCATTCGGCTCTATTGCTCCATCATTTGCCCAAAGGCAAAATCCACCGTAATCAAATGAAAATCGCAATTCGTTTTTCATATAAATAACTCCTTTTATCTTAAAATGGAAAAAATGAAACAATAAAACCATTATTTTCATACGCCATGCGATATTTCTATCCGTTAACTATATACTCGGCATAAGATCATTTTCACTTACACCTTTGTAGTTTTTTCCATTTGAAACCAATTCATTCATAAGATTTTGCGGCTTCAATTTTTATTTACTTACTATTTCTCCGTTACAAATAACGGTACAATCAGTAAGTATTATAAGTAATTGTTGCTTATCGTTTTCCGTAAGGGGACCAGAAATATTTAAATACTCAATATTATAAAAATTTTCAAAAATATTTATATTGTCTATATTACTTACACTTACATTTAAAACATAACAATCATTAAAATAATTTAGTGAAGATAAATTATCAACAAATAAGTATTCGTAATATAAAAGTTTTTCAGGCTCTTGATCTTTTTGGTCTTTTAAAAAATTATAATTGTAAATATACACCATTTCTCCGGGACGCACATGAATCATAACACGAATAAACTTATTGTATAACCCGTATTTTTCGTCTGATATACATTCATTAATGTTTTCTTTTATATTATTTATCTCATTAGTACATTCATTTATATCAAACTTATCAAAATCTTTTAAATGGAAACTCATGTATATATAATCCGATGAGCGTTTTTCTTCTTCAGTACGATAATAATTAAACTGGTTTAAATTCAAATTATGAAGTTTTTCATCGATGTTTGAATATTCATTAATAACAGGATTTTTTAATATTTGAATTATTATAAAGAATAATAGAAAAAATAATACACAGCCAAAATATATTATATAAATGATTTTCTTTTTCAGTAACCGGCGTATCATTTGATATCATTTCCTTAATCATATTCAATTTTTTAACCGCTATTTAATTATATATCAATAATCTGGTTTTTTCAATAGAAAAATTTTTCGCTATAAAAGCCTGCCGTTACCAGCAAGCTTTTATTGTTCATTATGAACTATAAGCCACGATAGAATATCTTTTACAGTCATCTTCTCATCTGCCAGCATTAAACCGATCTTTATTAATTCATTTTATGTATATTTAAGATCAACGCCGTTAAGCTCTAAGAATATCAGCGTTACATGAAGTCCGATCCTTTTGTTGCCATCTATAAAAGGGTGATTGGATATAAT
>OMFR01000154.1_pt1 | contig 44126 bp, 43 predicted proteins | sample 1645691 | NCBI WGS metagenome assembly OMFR01 (sample SAMEA103958132, study PRJEB25191) | human gut metagenome | biome: human-associated habitat [ENVO:00009003]; feature: intestine environment [ENVO:2100002]; material: feces | place: Germany | collected 2013/2015
GATTACGAGCAAGACGTTAAATTGTTGGCAGATAATAATACAGAGAACGGTTCTGTGCGATGAAAGGAGTTATGTTCATATATAGTTAAATAAAAGTGCCGTGGTATTCGAGCGGCGTTGCTTGCCAGTTGACCGTGCAACAGAATAGACAACAAATTAACAGGGGACATATAGAGTTAATGCTATATGTTCCCTGTTTGATTTTATACCAACCAACAATTACTAAGCTCTACTTATGATTTCATCCGAAAAATTGCGGAATTTTTAATAAATCAGTTGACTTTTTAAAGAGTAATGCATATAATAGCATTGAAATCAAAAAACTTTTGTTTTTGTATGGGGAGCGTCGTCGGCGTTCTCCTATTTTTTTACCATGTAAAGCACTCTCTACTTTTTTGTGAAAGTGGAGGGTGTTTTTTGCATTTAAGGGCAAATCAGACGTTTTTTTCGTCATATATAGATGTGAAAACCAAGTAGTCCATCTCGTATGACTTGCGTAAAAGCCGCCGAAAAAACAAGCGGAGAGTTTGTGGTGAAACCATCTCGTCAAAAAAACCACGTTAAATATGGCACGGGGAGAGCTTGGCTCCCTACCTTTATATGCAAGATTAGTGTTAACGGTCAGCACATCAGTTTTCCAAACTGAGGGTGGGAGTTCAAATCTCCTATCTTGCTCCAAAATGCTCCATTAAAAAGTAAAAAGGGGAGATTTTTTTGAATACAGAAACCAAGTTTCAAAAGGTTGGGAAATACAAAGTTGACGTTGTAGATGAAACAAATCAAGCAATACGTTTTGTGAAAAGCAATCCGTGTTGTATTTGCTCATGCGAAAACTTTTGCCCTATAAAATACAAGGGTACGTGTAAGATTTGGATAAATCTGAAATCTGCATTATTTGCGGTTGAGGAAGTAAATGAATAATGAGAGAAAGGAAAATAAAGAAAGAAGAGGTGTAAAGAATGCCATTTGATATATCAAAAATAGACACGCAGGATATTGTAAATGCTATTAGAATGTTACGTATCAGCACAAATGTAGTTAATAAACATCTAAAATATGCTGATACGTAACATTTTTGTCGTTCGTAATTCGTAATATAATATACCCCTCTTGATGTAGGTTGCACATCAGGAGGGGCGCTTTTATGCTATAACTAATAGTGTTACATATTGGTACAAATATAGTGCTATTAAGCTGATAAATACATGTTTAAATGAAAACAGCTTAACTTATAGTGCTGAATTAGCGGTCTGAAAAGGACAAAAATATAAACCGGTCGAAATAACCGGTTTATATTTCTCGATTTCCAAAATTTCAGTAAAATATAGTATGGCTTTTGTACTGCAATTTTACTGCAGTTATGGAGTGCACAAGAGTGAATGTAGGGGATTGAAAGGGCGGAAACATCTAAAAAAGCTCTTTGATACGCCTATATTCACGCTTGTTCTTCGTGATTCACGGTTGTGGCCGTAAAACAATGGTGCCGATGACCGGACTTGAACCGGTACGGTATTGCTACCGAGGGATTTTAAGTCCCTTGCGTCTGCCGATTTCGCCACATCGGCGCATTTCATGCTTTGATATTATATTAAATTAAAGCCTCATTGTCAATAATTTACTAAAATTTTTTCAAATGCAAACAGGTATTACGCACATATTTTGCGCCGTGTTTTATTGACGGCGCAATATTTATGTAGTAAAATATCAATAAGTTGCAAGATAAACCGCAAAATCGACGCTTTTTGCCGGTTCGTCTTTGCAACTTGGGTTTATACAGTTTAATATTTGATAAAAAATACGGTTTCGCGGTTCTTGCCGCGAATTAAAAGGGAATCCGGTTAAAATCCGGAACAACCGCCATTACTGTGTTTGACGTAAGAGAGTCCGATCCATTGGAGCTTTCCGAGAAGGCGACTCTTCCCGTGATGTATGGGATCATAAGTCAGGAGACCTGCCGTATTTTTATGGTTAAACACAACTTTGGTGAGAAGAGTGCAGCCGATTTATCAGCTTTTGATTTGTGCTGTCGGTGCACTCTTTGCCCGATTGCACAAGATTTTTTCGTTGGTTAATTTGTTGCACTCTCCCTGCTTTTCGGCAGGGAGAGATTTTTTGTGTTCGGAGGATTTTATGTTTGGCGACGACAAAGAAAAATGGGCAGTAAATGAGCTTGTGCGTAAATCCGAGGAGCTGAAAAGGCTTCCGCGAAAAGACGATTTCGATGACGCCACACGCTCGCGAATTAAGGCATTTTTAGGCCCTTGGCCGCGTGCTCTCGAAAAAGCCGGTCTTAAAACTCCCGGCGGGAAGCGCAAAAAGTAAAGAGTTTTGAAAGGAGTAAGGTATGTTAAAACCTAAAAAGACAGTAAAGAAATGTCTGTCATGGCTTCTTGCTCTTGTGATGATATTGTCTGTGATACCCGTTGCGGTACTTGCCGCACCGGCTGATCTTTCAATATCGTCGGCAAAGGAGCTGCTCGCGTTCTCCGAAAAGGTGAACGGCGGTGAAGACTTTTCGGGAAAAACAGTAGAGCTTACAGCCGATATCGACCTCGGCGGAAAAGACTCCGAATGGACGCCTATAGGCTCCTCGTCATCGGCTTTTGCCGGAACATTTGACGGAAACAACCACGTAATCAGCGGACTTTACATTTCTTCGGGCTCCAATGCGGGACTTTTCGGAAAGGTAAACGGCGGTACGATTAAGAATGTTACGGTTAAGGGCAGCGTCAGCGGTTCTTCATCGGTTGCAGGCGTTGTCGGTTACCTCAATGCAGGCAATATAATTGGCTGCGGAAATAATGCCGATGTCAGCGGCTCTTCGGGAGTCGGCGGCGTAGTGGGCTATGTCGGCGGCGCGTCTACCGTTTCGGGCTGCTACAATTCGGGTAATGTCAGCGGTACAACAGGCTACATAGGCGGCGTAAGCGGTCAGCATTGGCGCGCAGGCAAACTCGAAAACTGCTATAACACAGGTAAGGTATCGGGTCCTGCCTCTGTCGGCGGTGTAGCCGGCGGACACAAAGCGGCGTCTCCCGAACTTGTAAATTGCTACAATGCAGGCACGGTTGAAGACTCGGCAGGCTACCAAAACAATATCGGCGCATTGATAGGCGCCACAAGAGGAACGGCGGAGAACTGCTATTATCTCTCAACCTCGTCTTTTGCGGCAACAGGCAATAAAGGCGATGTTGACGGCGCGGCAAAGGTTGACTTAGTAACCGAGACTATGCTCGGTTCGGCATTTGTTTCGGGCGACACAAATCCGAAGCTTGCTTGGGAAAGCCTTGTTTCCGCAGATAAGCCCGTTCGTCCTTCGTTCAGCGAGGGAACCGAGCTTTCGGCAAAGCTTTCGGGTTACATTAAAGAGGCAGTCAAGAGCTCAAAAACCAAAGCGGGGCTCACTTCCGCCGACACTCTTTTGGGCAATGAAAGCTATATGTCAGGCGCCAGCTCTACGGCTACCGACTGGATGGCACTTGCTATGGGTCGTTACGGATATTTCGATTCCGTAGACGGAAAATATACTTATCTTATCGACGACGGCACAGGCTACACCGACTATCTCAATGCCATGAAGTCATACGTCGAAAAGACATACACCGAAAACGGCGGTACACTTCACAGCGTAAAGGCTACCGAGTGGCACAGAGGCGTTGTTGCAATAGCGGCTCTCGGCGGCGACCCCACAAGCTTCGGAACATATAACGGTCAGCCGATAAATCTTATCGCGGACGGCAGCTATAACTGCAAGGTAAAGGGCGGTCCCGGCAAACAGGGTATAAACGGCTGGATATGGGGTCTTATTGCTCTTGATACCGGTATGTATGAGGTTCCGAGCGACGCCGCATATCAGCGTGAGCTTTTCATAAAAGAAATACTTAAAATGCAGCTTACCGACGGCGTAGACGGCAATAAATACGGCGGCTGGGTTCTCGGCGGTTACGGTTCATCGTCGGATGTCGATATTACCGCTATGGCAATACAGGCGCTCGCTCCTTATTACAATGACGATACCGTGTATACATATAAAAATGAAATTTCGGGCGACGAAGTTTCAAAAACGGTTCGTCAATGCGTGGACGAAGCATTTGACCGCTTAGGCTCAATGATGAACGATAAAGCGGGCTTTACTTCCTGGAATACCGATAACTCCGAAAGTATAGCTCAGGTTATAGTTGCGCTGACTTCTGTCGGAATCGACCCCCAAAAGGACAGCAGATTTATAACCTCCGACGGCTTAACGCTCCTTGACGGACTTCTGAGATTCCGCGATACAAACGGCGGCTTCTGCCATGTTGTCGGCAACGGCTGGAACAGTATGGCAAACGATCAGGCAACTTACGCTCTCGTAGCTTATTGGAGATTTGAAAATAAGATGAGAGCACTTTATGATATGCGCGGCGACTGGAGCGCGGAAACCAAAGCGGCAATCACGGACGCAGTAAGCGCCATAGACGCTCTTCCTCTGCCGACGGACGCAAATTATAAGTCTGCGGCAAAGAGCGCACTCGCAAAATTCCGTGCGGTTCCCGAAAACGAACGCAGATACGTAAATAATTATTCGGCTCTTGTTTCGGCAATAGAGCTTGTCGGCGGCGAGGGAGAGCTTGACTCAAATACGCCGTACATCACTTCTATCGCGGTTACAAAAGCACCCGATAAGACCGAATATTATGACGGCGACTCTTTTGACGCTGCCGGCATGGAGGTTACCGCATATTACAGCGACGGAGCGCAAAAGCCCGTAACGGATTATGAGATAATTTCCGGTGATTCACTTGAAGTCGGAACTCAAAAGGTATGTATAAAGAGCGGTAAACTCAAGACCTTTGTAACAGTTACGGTAAAGGATAAAATCCCGTGGGAGGGCTTGGGCTCCGAGACTTCACCGTACCTTATAAGCACGGCAGAGGACCTTTACAATCTGTCATATTACGTAAATACCAAGCTTATGGCAACTACCGGTGTTTACTTTGAAATGACCGATAATATCGACCTCAGCGACTATGACAACTGGACCCCGATAGGCTCTGACAGAAATCAGTTTGACGGTGTATTTGACGGCGACGGATATGTCATAGACAATCTTACTTCTCTCCGCGGCGGACTTTTCGGAACTGTCTGCCAAAATGCCGTAATTAAGAATGTCGGTGTCGCAAGCGGCGAAATCGGCAAAGAAAATATATACACTTCGTTCCTCGGCGGTATCGCCAAATGGAGTAACGGCGCAGACTTTATAAACTGCTGGAACGGTGCCGATATTTACGGCAGCGGTTACATGGGCGGTATAGTCGGTACAGTGCGCGACGGCGGCAAGAGTAATATCACGGGCTGCTACAACGTAGGCTCGCTTTATGCAAGCAACGGCCATACAGGCGGTATTGTAGGACATCTCGATACTACAAGACGTGATACTTCGGTTGAGGTTACCATAGACAACTGCTACAACCTCGGAAGCATAAACGGTATTTATTCACTCGGCGGCATTGTAGGACAGGCTCAGGACGGCCACACCATAGTCAATTGCTATAACGCAGGTAAAATAACTTCCGCATCCGACGGTCAGGCAGGCGCAATAGCAGGCTCGCTCACAAATGATAACAGGGTCCAAGAATGCTATTATGACTCTTCCGTTACAGAGAACGGAATCGGAAACGGTGACGGAAGTACCACAGGCGAGACAACCGAGTTTATGAAATCTCCCGAATTCCTCGCGCTTCTCGGCGAAAAATTCAAAAAAGACGAATATTCTCTTGTAAACGGCGGCTATCCGCTCCTTTATTGGCAAAAGACTTTTGATGCCGACGATGTAAACGAGGTTGTCGAAAAAATCAACGACATCGGCGATGTAACGGCGGACAGCGGCGTTAAAATAAACGAGGCAAGAAACGCATATGACAATCTCGACGACGATTTAAAGCCGTACGTTTCAAATCTTGATGTGCTTTTGAACGCCGAAAAAGAGCTTTCCGAAATAATAAGCCTCAAAGAAGCCAAAAAGACAGCACTCGAGCAGCTCGAGAGCTACAAGGACGCTTCGGATTACACACTCAATCGTGAGGCATTTAACAAGGCTCTCGAAAAAGGTATGGCTGATATAAGTGCGGCGAAGAATAAGGACGAAGTGAATACCGCTTTGATAAAAGCCAAGGCGGCACTTGACGAAATTCCGACAGATTCGTCACTTGGTAGCAATGACAACGGAAATGTCAATGTACCGTCGGTACCGGGTACAGACGGGAATACGTCAAATTCCGGAAATACCGCCGATACGGATATTAAGAGCGTTTCAATTCCCAAAACAGGCAGAATCGGAAATGCGGCGGTTGCATTTTTAATGTTCTCTTCTTTTGCTGCGGCAATGGCTGTTACCGCCAAACGCAAAAAGGACGAAGAATAAGACGGATTGATTACGTACCCGACGGGGCATTTTGTCTCCGGCGGGTACATCGCTTACTCTAAACCGAAAAATGCCGATTATCGGCGGATTCATTTTGCAAGGGAGGTATATACCACGGATAAAAACAAAACCAAAAGAGCTCTTATTTGCTTTTTTATGTGTTTTTTGCTTATTCTGCCGTCGTCTCGGGTTTTTGCCGCGGCAGGCCCTACGCTCAGAACTACGCTTTCCGACAATACAACTCAGCGCGGAAGCAAAAAGACATTTGACGTATGGGCGAGAAATGCGTCAGGCGAAAAAATAAAAGCGACGGTTACGTTTAACGGCGAAAAGCTTTCGCCCACATGGGACGATAACGAAAAATCAAGCTATACCCTTAACTTTACCTTTGAGGGCGATAACACGGTTGTCGTTTCGGCATCGTCCGACGGCGGGCGAAAAAAGCAGCTTACATATCACATTAACTACGAGAAAGCGCGGCAGGGCGAAAAAATCGGCACTGCTGTTTGGAGCGTCGAAATGTTCACCATAGGCTGCGGATATCTCGTGTATCCCCAAAAAGTAAATATATACGAGGGCGAGACGTCCGCTCAGCAGCTTTTGCGCCTGCTTAACGAAAACGGATATGTGGGTTATTACGGCGGCAGCGTAAGCTCTTCGTTTTACCTCGCATATGTAGCCGACGGTACGGCGTCTGCGGCGAGATATAACAATTATCAGAGAAGCTCGTCCGCTTCGTCTCCGAAAGCACTCGGAATTTCACCGACAATACCGTCTGTTTTGGTGCCGCATCTTAAAAGCACAATGACGTTTTATGACCCCGGCGATTATGAGAAAAACTGGAAAGGCCATCTCGGTGAATTTGTAATAACAAACGGCTCGGGTTGGATGTATTCCGTCAACAACGTTTTCCCGAATGTCGGTTTTGCCGATACATACCTTTCCGACGGAGATATCGTCAGAGTACAGTTCACTCTCGGCTACGGAGCGGATATAGGCGGCTTCGGTGCTATGGGAACCTCAATTCCGAATGTCGAAAATCAGCCGAAATCCGGCTATTTTTCGGTGGCGAATAAGGACTCGCTTACAAAGGCAATAGAAAGAACCATTTATTCGGGTCTTATAACGCGCTCAAATGTAAAAAATGCATACGCCGCGGCATTATCCGTTGCCGAGACGCTTGACGCTTCGCAAAGCGCGGTCGATAACGCGGTTTCCGCTATCAATTCGGCACTTCAAAATCCGGGGTCGGAAACAAACTCCGCTCCTGCGGATGCTCCTTTGTCCGTCGGCGGCAGCGGCGCTCATGTGTCCTCCGGTGCGGCATTAGGCGGCAAGAATGCGTCGGGCGGCGCGGCAGCTGCCGCTTCCGGTGGGTCTGCCGACGCTGTCGCGGCTTCGGCTGCGGAGGAATCCGCTTTTTCCGAGACCGATGCGGAAGCGGAGGAGATAACCGAAGCTTCAGAGGCTCTTTCCGAGAGCGAAGAGAGCACGGAAAACGCCGTATCATTGTCGGAAAACAAAAAATCAAAAACGCTTGTCACGGTAATATGCTTGGTATCGGCATTTATCGTTTTGGCAGGCGGAGTATGCTTTATTGTGTTTTATGTAAAGAAACGCCGCAAAAACGGCGAAAAAGAAAAATCTGTTAAGGAGAGCTCTTCCCAAAAATGACAAAACGTGTTATTTCGGTGTTTTTATGCGTCCTGTGTGTTATATCCTCAATTTCTTTCATCGTATCGGCAAAAGAGAATAAGGAGTATACGTCCGACAATTTCCTTAGCGTCGCGGATGGTATTATCGCATGGAAAAAAGCCGATAACGGCTCGGAACCCGACGGATATTTGATTAACGATAAATATTTGGAAAATGCGGGTACTACTCCGGGGGATTGGTATCCCATAGCTCTCGGCAGACTCGGAATACAGGATAACAACGAGGGCTACCTTGCGGTCATAAAAGACAGGGTAGAGGAGCGTTATCGCGAAAGCGGAAGGCTCAGTGCCGCAAAGGCAACCGAGTGGCACAGAATAGCACTCGCCGTTCTCGCTATGGGCGGCGACCCGACAAATTTCGGAACCGACGAAAACGGCGCGCCGATAAATCTGATAGCGGACGGAACCTACGACCGCGGCAAGACAACGCCGCTCGGAAGACAGGGCATAAACGGCTGGATATGGGGGCTTATAACTCTTGACAGTATGCGCTATGCCGTGCCTGACGGAGCGTACAACACCCGCGACGATATAATCGTTGAAATAATTTCAAAGCAGCTTTCCGACGGCGGATTTGCCCTGAGCTCGGATGATGCAGACCCCGATATTACCGCTATGGCGATAACGGCACTCGCACCATATTATAATTCCGAAAAAATATATTCTTATCACAGAAAAGCGTTGTCCGCCGATGAGAGCAAAACGGTGCACGAGGTTGTTGATGAAGCGGTTTTGTGCCTTTCACGTCTGCAACTCGACACGGGCGACTACAAAAGCTGGGGAACTCAGAATGTAGAGAGTACCGATTGGGTGGCGGTGGCGCTGTGCAGTCTTAATATCGACCCTCTCTCGGACAGCCGTTTCATAAAAAACGGCAACACCCTTTTTGACGGTATAATGCGTTACAGAATGACGGACGGCGGATTTGTCCATTCGTTTACTTACGACCCCGACAATCCCACATCTTTGCCCGATAAATCAAATACCATGGCGTCGGAGCAGACCCTTTATACCATGGCATCTCTTTGGCGGCAAAAAAACGGTATGAGAACTCTTTTCGATTTCAGAAAAGAGCAGAGCTCCGCGCTTAAATCGCGAATAAACGACCTTACTTCCGACATTTCTAAAATCGGCAATAAGACCGATAAACAAACGCTTCGCGAGCTTCTTGCGGTTTTTTATTCGTTGCCCGAAACAGAGCGGTGCTACGTGAGCAATTATTGGACTTTGTCCGATGAAGCCAAAAAACGCGGAATAGACGTTTCGGAAATAGCGGGTGAAACCGCGGTGATTGTGTTTTCGGATGATGACGCAAACGACGACGCCATTTTGTATTTTACCGATTCCGACCGTGCAATGGTTGACTCTCTGCCCGAAAAACTCACTACGGAGCAGTATGTTTTGGTTGTAACATTGCTTGATAAGCTCGAAAGGAGTGAAGATTTTGACGGTAAAGACGCATATCTCCGAAAGCTTGTTTCGGCAAAGGAGCAAATTGCCGCGGTTCAGGCGGAAATAGATTCGCTGAACGACGACATTAAAGCCGAGCTTTATCCGTTTGATAAAATCACGCTTAAGGATAGGGGCAAGGTGAATAAAATCGTTAAACGCTATAACGCGCTCAGCGAATATGACAGAGCAAAAATCGAGCGTTGGGAGGATGTCGTCAAGACAAAGACAAAGCTTGACAATATCGTTCGCGCCATAGTAATATCTGTTGTACTGTTTGTTTTAGCGGTAGGACTTACCGTGTTTATAATTATAAGAATCAGACGCCGTAAGATGAAAAAAACTCTCGAAATGGAGGAGCTTGCGGCAATGTATAAGGATGAAGACGACGAAATGCGGTAATTTTTTCTCGTGGAAGGGGAGTCATAATTGAAAAAAGATATTTTGGCGCTCCTGTCGTTGGCGCTGATAATAGCCGTATTGATTCACGGCACAAACATTCAGTCCGTTGACGAGTACTACCTTACTCATATCGACGATATAACCCCGCAGAGCGAGACGGTTTTTATCAGTATTCGCTGTGATACCGTGCTTCAAAATTACGACGAGCTTGACAAAGTCCTGCAATCCGATAAATACGTGCCGCAAAACGGCGTTATATTGCCGGAAACCGAATATGTGTTAAGACCCGGCGACACCGTTTTTGATATACTTGACAGGGCGGTAAGGTATAATAAAATACAGATGGAGTATCAGGGTGCCGATAAAAACAGCTATGGCAGCGTATACGTTCAGGGTATAAATTATCTGTACGAATTTTCCTGCGGACCGCTTTCGGGTTGGATGTATCAGGTGAACGGCGAATTTCCGAATTACGGATGCTCAAAATACAAACTGAAGGACGGCGACCGAATAGCATGGGTCTATACCTGCGATCTCGGCAAGGACGTCGGCTGTATATGGATGGGAGATGAAACGGGATGAAAGCTTTCGGCGGATATCATCCGGCTGTTACTTTTACATATTTTATATCTGTGCTGTTAACGGCTATGTTTGTATGGAATCCCGTAATACAGCTCACAGCGCTCCTCGGCGGCATTATGTTTTCGCTTATGCTCGTGAGGAAAAAGGCTATTTTAAGCGATATGGGTTTTTATCTTCCGCTTTTTCTGCTTGTGGCTGTTACAAATCCTCTGTTTTCGCATAACGGCGTTACTCCGCTTTTCTTTTTGAACGGTAACCCTGTAACGCTTGAAGCGGTTGTTTACGGCGTTTTTATCTCGGTGATGGTTGTCGGAGTGCTGTTTTGGTGCAAGTGCTATAATGAAATTATGACCGAGGATAAATTCCTGTATCTGTTCGGCAGAATTATTCCGAAAATGTCGCTTGTGCTTTCCATGGCTCTCAGATTTGTTCCGATGTTTAAAAGACAGATGAAAAATGTGAGCAGAGCGCAAAAGGCAATGGGACTATATTCGCAAAAAAGCTATGTTGACAGATTGCGCGGCGGAATACGTGTTTTTACGGCGATGATTTCGTGGTCGCTTGAAAATTCCATGGAGATGTCGTCATCTATGAGAGCGCGCGGATACGGTCTGCACGGCAGAACAAACTTTTCGCTGTTTAGATTCGGGGCGAGAGACGCGGCGGTTTTATTGTCGGGATTATTGCTTTTTGTTGCCGTACTTATAGGTGTCGGCAGCGGAAGCATCGATTTTACATTTTATCCGGAGCTCGGTAAAATCAGCCTTTCGTTAAAATCGTTAATTACTTACATTTCGTTTTTTATATTATCGTTTCTTCCGTTTTTTATTGAGGTAAAGGAGAATTTAAAGTGGAAATATTACATATCGAAAATTTGAATTTCCGTTACCCCAAGGCGGAAAAAGACACGCTTCACAATATTTCTCTTAATATCGGGCAGGGTGATTTTACTGTAATATGCGGCGCAACTGGTTGCGGAAAGACCACCCTTTTAAAGCTGATTAAAAACGAGCTTGCTCCCGCAGGTGAAAAGAGCGGCGAGATACTCTATAACGGGAAAAGCATTGATTCCCTCAGCCTTCGCGAGAGTGCATGTGCCATAGGGTTTGTCGGGCAAAATCCCGATAATCAGATAGTTACGGACAAGGTTTGGCACGAGCTGTCGTTCGGCCTTGAAAATCTCGGTGTGCCGCAAAACGTAATTCGCCGCAGAGTGGGCGAGATGGCGAGCTATTTCGGTATACAGGATTGGTTCCGCAAAAAAACAGACGAGCTTTCGGGCGGTCAGAAGCAGCTTTTAAATCTTGCGTCGGTTATGGTAATGCAGCCCAAGGTGCTTATCTTAGATGAGCCCACAAGTCAGCTTGACCCCATAGCCGCGGCCGATTTTATAGCGACGCTTAAAAAGCTGAATACCGAATTCGGTATTACCGTGCTTTTGGTAGAGCACCGTCTTGAGGACGTTTTCCCGATAGCCGACAAGGCTTTGCTTATGGAAAACGGCTGCGTGCTTTTATATGATTCACCGCGTGCCATCGGCAAAAATCTTAAAAAAATAAATCCCGAGCATCCTATGCTCAAGGGCCTTCCGAGTGCCGTAAGGCTTTACAATCTGCTCTCGTCGGACGAAGTCTGCCCGCTTACGGTTAAAGAGGGGCAGGAGTTTTTCAGACGTAATTTCAAAAGGAGTATAGACTTTTCCGACGGTGATAAATCAGAATATTCAGATAAAACCGATACGGCAATCGAGCTTAAAAATGTTTGGTTCAGATATGAAAGAGATTTGCCCGACATTCTGCGCGGCGTAAATCTTAAAGTGGATCGCGGCGAGATAATTTGTATTCTCGGCGGCAACGGCACGGGAAAAACGACAATGCTGAATGTTATTTCGGGTCTTAATAAGCCGTACCGCGGCAAAATAAAGATAGACGGCAAAAAAATCAAGGATTATAAGGGCAATTCGCTGTACCGAAAGAAGCTTGCATATCTGCCGCAAAATCCGCAGACGGTATTTTTAAAGGATACCGTTTCGGGTGATCTCGAAGAAATGCTCAAGGCGATGGAGTATAAAAAAGAAGAGCGCGAAGAAAAAATACGCGATATTTCCGAAAAACTCTGTATAACGGATTTGCTTACGAAGCATCCTTATGACCTCAGCGGCGGTGAACAGCAAAAATGCGCCCTTGCGAAAATGTTGCTTTCAGAGCCTACAATACTGCTTTTGGACGAACCGACAAAGGGACTTGACGCCTTTTCAAAGTCCTCGCTTTTGAATGTATTGAAGAAGCTTAAATCGGACGGAATAACGGTTGTTATGGTAACTCATGATGTTGAGTTTGCCGCTGTCGGTGCCGATAGGTGCGCGCTGTTCTTTGACGGCGAAATCGTTTCTTCCGATGCGCCGAATTCGTTTTTCGCAGAAAATAATTTTTATACGACGGCGGCGAACCGCATAGCCCGTCCGCTTTGTCCCACAGCGATAACGAGTGAAGAGGCGGCGGAGTGCTGCCGCGGAAACGGAGAAGATAATGGTTAAAAAATGGCTTTCGTATATTTTTCCGTGCATTTTGGTGCCTGCGGCGGTTTTGCTCGGTGCCACAGTGTTTAAAGATAAACAGTATGCGTGGATATCGCTTTGCGTTGCCGTGTTGTCGTGCGTTCCGTTTTTTCTCGCATTTGAAAAGGGGAAAAGCGGTACAAAGGAAATGATTTTAATAGCTGTTATGGTCGCGTTGTCGGCAGTCGGCAGACTTATTTTTGCGTGGGCACCCAGCGTAAAACCGGTGACGGCACTTGTTATAATAACAGCGATGTATTTCGGCCCACAGGCAGGCTTTATGACGGGTGCGCTGACCGCCGTAATATCGAATTTTTATTTTGGGCAGGGTCCATGGACACCGTTCCAGATGTTTTCGTGGGGTATAGTCGGTCTTATAGCCGGAGTTTTCGCTCCGCAGCTTAAAAAGAGTCTTGTGTTCAGAATAATTTACAGTGCCGTTTCGGGAGTGCTGTATTCTTTGCTTATGGATATTTATACAACCCTTTGGTATGACGGCACGTTTAATCTGACGCGGTATATTGCCGCTGTTACGTCGGCTGTGCCCGTTACGCTTACCTATGTAGTTTCCAATGTTGCATTTATAATAGTGCTTGCAAAGCCTATAGGCTCGGTTCTTGAACGAATTAAGACAAAATACGGAATGCAATAATGCATTCGTATAAAATCATTCACCTTTACTTTTACCGTGCCGATAGAAGACTTTTTTATCTGAAATGATGCCGTAATCGCCGTTTTTGCGCAAACATTGACGGATTTTACTATGCAAATCCGTTTTGCGTAGGCACAAAACCCTTATTGATTGCAATAAATTAAAATATTTGAATAAATCATTTGACAAAGGTATGTACGTTTGGTAAAATATATAAGCTCTTTGTTGAGCTCAATAAATCGAATACGGAGAGTTATCGAAGTGGTCATAACGGGCCTGACTCGAAATCATAAAATTTCGGGCGCGCCGATGACATAAATTGCATAAGGAGAGGTATCGAAGTGGTCATAACGGGGCTGACTCGAAATTTTTTGTAGAGTTGGCTGTTTCCTCCGCTAAAAAAGCCCGTAAAATCAGGGGTTTTCTCCGGTTCGAAAATTAAATATTTTGTTGTTCTTTCCGTCAGTTCTTTCCAAAAGTTTTAGGAAGAAATGCGGAATCACATACACGGAGAGTTGTCCGAGCGGTCGAAGGTGCAGCACTCGAAATGCTGTGTACAGAAATGTACCTAGGGTTCGAATCCCTAACTCTCCGCCAAAAAAGCCCGAAAAATCAAGGTTTTTCGGGCTTTTCTTTTTGCCCTTTTGCTCAAAATCGGCTCAAAACTATGGAAAGAACAGCCTGTTTTTTGGAAAGAACAAGGCGATTTCGGGCATTTTGGCGTATTCGAACCGTAAAAATCAGTTCTTTCCGCCATCGTTTGAAATTTCGGTCCATTTGCTACTAAAATTCACCGATTCGGGAAGTGCCATTCCGCTGACCATTGCCTTTGCCGAGGACAGCTTTGAAGTGTAGTCAAGGTGGGCATATATGTTAGCGGTTGTGGAAAAATCGCTGTGCCCCAGCCACTCCTGAATTTGTTTCAGCGGTACGCCGTTTGCAAGAAGCAGGCTTGCGCAACTGTGCCTTAAATCGTGAAAACGCATTCTTTTACATCCGTGCTTTTGGATATACTGCGGGAAATAGCTTGTCAGATACTCCGGTCGCATTAAATTTCCCAGCTCATCCACAAAGACATAACCGTCATATTCATAATTGTAGCAGTTGCCGCAGACCTTTTTGTTGACTTCCTGTGCCGTTTTTACTTCTTTGAAGTACTCCGCAAAGCTGCCGACCAGCGGAAGTGTACGCATACTGGATTTTGTTTTTGCAGAGTCCTGTGCGTACATTTTTGTTTTTCCGTCCACTTGCAGCGATGTGACCGTGTGCCTAATAGTTATTGTGCCACGCTCAAAGTCAATGGCGTCCCATTTCAGTCCGCAGACCTCGCCACGACGCAAGCCGTAGAAAGCGGCGACCAAAACAGGAAGTTCCAGCTTTGTCCCTTTGACTACTTCAAATAAGTGTTGCAGTTCTTCTGCATCAAGGAATACAGGCTGATAATCATTCTTTTTCGGACGATCCACCTTCATTGCCACATTCTGCGTAACAAGGTCGGTTTTCATTGCGTATTTCAGCGCCTGATGAATAACAGCGTGATAGTGAATAACCGAGTTTGGCTTGACCGTTTTCAGCTTTTCGGAATAGAATTGCTGAATGTGTCTTGCCTCTAATCCCTGAAGGGTTACTGCTTTCTTTCGGAAATACGGCTCAATCACCGATTTCACCATTTGCTCGTAAGAGCTGAATGTGGTTGCCTTAACACGCACCTTGACAATGTCCAACCATTCAAGCAGATAGTCTGCAAACGGCATATCGGAAGCAAGCTCGCCGACTTCCTGCGGCGGTACAAATTCACTTCTGATTCGCACAAGCTCGGCTTCGGCTTTGCGCTTGTTGCCCTTTTCGGGCAGTCCCGTGGAAAAGTATTTCACACGGCGTTTTCCGTTGTTGTTATAGTAGCTCAGCACTACATAATAAAAACCTTTTTTAACCTGTAGGTGTCCTGATACCATTGTTTTTAACTCCTTTCATTGTACATCACAGGAAAGACCTACACCGACAAGCCTATTATAGCTTGCCGGTATAGTTCTTTCCATTATGCAAAAGGTACTCGCTGTACACTTTAGTTCGAATTAACGGGCGTCTCTGTTGCGCTCTCGTTGGCGTTTCAAAAGCTCCAATCCTTTCAGAATATCTCGTTTGATTTGCTCATCGCTGTAATTTTGCGGAAAGTATTTGCGAAGCTCATCACGCGGCAGTTTGATTTGTTCTTTTTGATTTGGTTTTTCTTCCGACAAAATAGCGTAAATAGCGTCGGCGGTAAGCAAGCCGTCCTGTGACATTTTCTTCAGCCTAATACTCTGTGCGTGTGACGGTGTGCAGTCATTCATATTGATTGCGTCAAGCAAAGTGAGCTGTTCTTCTCGGTCAAGGTAGGAGATTTCTACCGCAGGGTTGAAAGCGATTTTATTATCGTCTACCATTGAAAGCAGTTCGGGAATTAAGTAAGTTAAGCGGATATAGCGTTGGATTTGTCGCTCACTATCGTCGCTGTCTTTGCTCACTAGTGTTACACTCAACAACTTCTCGCCAACTTGGCGAGAAGTAACACCCTGATGTTTTATCGCTTCCAGCTTCATCTTATACGCAAAGGCTTTTTCGCTTGGCAGTATTGTTTCTCTTTGCAGATTTGCGTCCACCATTGCGATTACCGCTTCATCGTCGGACATCTCACGGACGATTACAGGCATTGTTTCAATCCCCAGAGCCTGACACGCCGCAAGCCTTCTGTGTCCCGAAATAAGCTCGTAGCCGCCGTCAGGCAGTGGTCTTGCAAGTGCCGGAGTTATCGTTCCGACCTTGCGTATACTTTCAATCATTCGCTCCATTTCTTCGTTATTCAATATCTTAAATGGGTGATTCTTAAAAGGGTGAAGCTCGTCAAGAGGTATGTTCTTTACACGCTCAAGCTTTGCGTCGTCACGCTCCGCCTGCATTGTAAATAGGTCGTCCAGTGTCGGTAAAGTAAAATCTGATTTTCGTTTTGTCATCGTTCGTATCCTCTCTTTCTTGATTTATTAAGTCCGAAATATCGGCTTCGCATATTCTCCTCAATGAGAATATTTTCTTTGATTTTGGGGTTATCCTCTATAATCCTTGCCGCTGTTTTCCTGTCCTTTCGGAGCTGAGCAAGAGCCTTTGTGCAGTCATCTCGCTTGGCAACAAGCTTTGCTTTTTCGTCGGTATCGTGACAAGAATCAATATCTCGGTAGATCATTTTGCGGTAATCCGATATGAGTTTTATTTCTGAATCAGTGTTTTTTATAAATACTTCCACAGAAGAAATATCGGTTAAGTGATTGTCGCAAATGAGCTGTACCTGTGCGGTTTGGCGGTCAAGCCAACGGCAGGCTTCACGCATTTCGGGCGATAGCGGCTTGTGCTTTTTATTCTTAGGAAGCACGCCGAGCAGATACAAATATCTGAAATACAATGCTTTAAGACCCGTAATCTTTTTGGCGTTTTTTAAGTTGCCTTTAACAAAATGCGCCTTTTGAATTGTTACACCGAAGCTCTTTTTTTCGGTAAACTCATAGTATAAGCGGTAAGCTTCCTGCGGGTTGTTTCGCAGAGTATCTCTCATTCGGTCATAGATTGCATCTCGGTCATAGGCTTCTCCCAAGCGGTACAAACGAGTTGCTTTCTTGCTGTTGACAGAGCGAATAGTAGCGTATTTATGATATGGGTTTAGGTCGATTACATATCCGAGCTGTTTCATAACATAGGTAAAAGCTTTGGAATTTGTACTCATCGTAAGAGCTTTATCTATCGCCTCACGCATTAAATTGTATCGGGTCGGCTCATCGTTCTTTTCCGCAAAGTACAGCTTGCGTGGCGTCTTTCCTTTAGGATTTTTAATAACCGTCAAACCGTTTTCTTTGCAAAGCTCATCGGAAATACTGCGCAGTTTCCAGTATGCTCCCTCGTTGCAGTTAAACTTCTTACCGTTCCACATATTCACCGAATTAATGACCAAATGATTGTGATATGTGCCGGTGTTAAAGTGCGTAGCGACCAGCACTTGGTACTGATCGCCCCACATTCTTTTTGCAAGCTCTACGCCGAGTTTGTGTGCAATCTGCGGTGTGACTTCGCCTGTTTTGAAGCTCTGATATGCGTGATACGCCACATTGCCTATCGTCTTATCGAAGCGTTCCTGCACTGCATTCATCTCGGCAAAAGCTGTTTCTGCGGTGCAGTTTACGCCTGTCACATACATTGCTTTTTCTTCACCGATTACGGTTTTTCTCTCGTCGCTTGCGTAGTGAAGTGCCTTGCAAATATCGCTGTAAATCGTCTTGTACGGGTTCGCAGCATAGCTTAAAACACGGTTGACGCTGTCTGTTACAGCCCATATTTTTGTTACTGCCACGGCTAATCACTTGTGCTTTCCGGCTCACCGATTGAGTGGTAAGCCTTCAATAATTTGCTCACAACATCGTTGAAGTTTGCATTTACATTGGCTTCTGAAAGCGACTTCCAATTGTCACGAAGTGAGGTCAAACCTCGGTAAGCTTCGTAAAATTCCTGCGGCAAGGTTGCCTGAACTTCCTTACCCAATCCGAGTTTTCTAAGGTAAGCAGAGAGCGAAAGTCCGCATTTTTTAGCGGCAGTTTCCATCTTTCTTTTCTCTCCCTCAGTCACTCGGATATTGATTGCAGTTGTTCTTTGTCTCATATTTTTTCATTCCTTTCTCTGTATAATCGGGGTTACAGGGGCGGCAAGTCCCTTTCGGCAATTTGCCGCCGGTTTTGTGGGTTTCAAAGGCAACACAAAACCTATGCTCGCTATCCTTACGGGTTGGCATTACCTGTATAGCCTTATATCCACTTTCTCAAAAAGTGACGATAGTGACGGCTGTGACGGCTTTTTCCTATATGGCGTATTTATTGTCATCACCGTCATTGCCGTCATTCTTTTTTAAGTAAATCAGTCGGCTTGTGCCGGTGCGTTTTGTTTTGTATTCGATGCCTTGCGGCTGAAAAACTTCCGAAGAAAATCGGGCAAGCATTTTGGTCACAACATTTGGTGTAACCTCGGTTTCGTTCACCTGCGTTAAGAGCTCTGTTGCAGTGCCTTGCCACTCTTTATGTTCCGAAATATAATCAACCAGCTGGAAAACAAACTTCGGAATTTCCTCACGGCGAATATCCTCCATATCCTTTCGCTCGACTAATTCCCACAAGTGACTGTGATTGTCAAACTTCAAGGTCAGTTCCTGATATGCAATATCTCGACCGGTGGCAAGCAGCGTTCCGGTTTCATTGGCACGGCTGCGCTTCAAAACAAAATTCGTATCTGCCGCACCCGTGATACCGGTGGAGCCTGAAACCTCGTTGAATGGGTCGCTGACATCTTTCAGTTTCCTAACGTGGTGAACAACTACAACAGCAATGCCGTACTTGTCCGAAATATTTTTCAGTGCCGTTACATCGTCGTAGTCGCCTGCATACATTCCGTTTTTTCCCCCGGTGCTTTTTGAATCTCGCACCTTTTGAAAGGTGTCGATAATGACAAGCTTTGTTTTCGGAAAGTCGGAAAGATACTGTTCGATTTGCTGTTCCAAGCCGTTGCCGATTTGAAAACTTGTTGTGGCAATGCGAAGTTCAGGCGGAGCTTCGTCTGCGATTTGATACAGGCGGCTTTGTATTCTTGCGTAAGTATCTTCCAAGCAAAGATAAAGCACATCGCTCTTGTGGGTTTCAAATTCCCACACGGGCTGTCCTCTCGCAACTTGAATACCGAGCCAAAGCATAAGCCAGCTCTTGCCGATTTTACTTGAACCTGAAAGCACACTGAGTCCTTGCGGTATCAAGCCGTCAACCACAAATAAGGTTTTCCTTATCGGCGTTGACAGCAGCGTGTCCGCATCGATTGTTTTCAGCTTCTCAACTTGCATTCTTCACACCTTCTTCCATAACATAACTGATGACATTGACCTTCGGAATCTTAAAAGCGTTTCCGATTTTAACGCCGGAGATATATCCGTTGTTAATCAGGTCGTATGCCAAGTGTCGGCTTACGCCGAGCATTTGTTGAAGCTGAGCTACTGTAACGATGTCCGGATATTCCGGGAACATCATCTTGTAAAGCTCTTTCAATTCTTTTTTTCTCATCTTCTTAACCTCCTTTGTGAGAAAAAAGCTGTACGGTATGTACAGCTATGTACGAGACAACAGATAGAATGGAGGGTTCTTTCTGTTGCCTTTTCGCCGTTTTACCCGAATGTCGTTTTTGTTATCCCTGCCCCTGCCAAGCGGCGTTGCCCTGCTCACGTCGTCACAAGCTACATATCGTTTGCTTCCGTGTAAACACGAAAGCTCGCTCATTTCGCTGTTCCTCCTCTTCCCCAAAAAGTCTTTTGACTTTTCGGGGACCCCGGTTATCGCAAAGTCATATCCCATTCGGACGGTCATTCAGTTTTAGAAAATTAAATTTAGCATAATTTAGATTTGCGAATTTATTATAGCTGTGTATTGACACGAAGGCAATACTTTTGTATAATGTTGTTTGGAGTTATGTTAATTGTCTAAAACTGTTCAAAAACTGATTTTCTAAAATGAAGGCGAGAAAATGAAGAAAGATTACTCTGAATACAAGCCCACCAAAAATGAGATTTACAACCTGAACCGTTCCGACAGGGAAAATGTCAGGTTAAAATATTTCTATAACTACGCCGGTTTCAGCAAAGATGACAAGCGAATTCATATAACGGTCGATGAAGGCAATGAATATTTTTCTATGAATCATTTAATTGAGGAATATACGGGAGAAGAAATCACCGCAAAAAACTTTGCTAACGATACAGAATTGCCTAAATACATAGAGCGCAATAAAAAGCAACGAGATGTGTTTGCAAGCAGATTTCAAATAGATTTTGAAGGCGCCGAATACAGAGAACAGCAATATCTTTGGGATAAAGATAAAGGTTTTCCGGAATTGCCTTTTAATAATGTGCTGAGCGGTGCAAGAATTAACTTGCAGTACGGCGAGGGCATATTGGATTTCATATATGCGGATTTCAAATCGGCAATTCAGGAACAACTTAAATTGGTTGAGATTGAAAACCTGCTTTACAAGTTCGCACAGCAAGAAGGCGTGAAAAAAGAAAAATCTCCGATTCATAAAGACGAACCGGAGAAAATTTACAGTCAATTGCAGGAGCGAGTGGAAGAATACTACGAATATTCCGAAACCATAATCAGTATCAAAGACATAATCTACGCCTCTTTATATTCCGCTATCTGTCCCCCTGTTTTCAAAAAAGGAGGCGATAAAAAGAAGCAAACATTATTGTACGGCAATTATCTTTTGAGACTCCAACAGGAATATCGTGAGATGATTGAATTTTGCTTTGACGAAGATTATTATCCCGAAGCTTTGGCGGACAGATTGCCGTCGGAAAGGTTTTATATTTACCGTTCTCTAAAAGGTTTGTCACCGTTCTTGCAGAGGACGGAAGAAGTAGCTTTCTCAAATACAATGAGTGGAAAAGAAATGCCTTACGGTATGGATATTGAAGGGCTGAAAGAAAGATTTTCTCAAAGTTCGGTACCGAATGATGCACACAAGGAGCTTGCCGAAAAATTCGGAACAACTCCCGAAAAAGTTGTAGCTTTGATAAATTTGCCGCATTTTATCAGCCGCCAATATGTGTTCGGCTCGGTCGCTGAAATTCTTGAAATGGAATTTACAAAAATGCTTGAACACAATGTCCGCTTCAGAAAATGCAAACGCTGCGGTAAGTATTTCATTATGAAGGGCAATTACGATACTAATTACTGCGACCGCATTGCCGAGGGTGAAACCCGCAACTGCCAGGACTTAGCCGCACAGGAAAACTACAAAAAGAAAATGGCGGACAATGCCGCCATTCCGTTGTATCAAAAGTATTATAAGCGCTATGCCGCCCGTGTTCGTGTAAGGCAGATTAAAGAGCCTGATTTCAAAAAGTGGAAGTATCAGGCGATGACAAAGCGCGACGAATGCTCCGACGGCAAAATCACCCTTGCGGAGTTTGAAGAGTGGCTTGAGGGCAGCTTTCCGAATAGGAAGAAGAAAGAATAAAGTGAAAACTTGTGAAAGCACGGCTGATTCCTGAACATTCACTTGGGCAATCTAAAAAAAGACTTTTGAGTGACGCCTTCAAACGGAAGGCAGAAGAAACACAACCATACAAGAGTAGATATGCTTCTGTATGGTTGTTATATTTATGGCGTATTAGAACTTCCTTTCGCTCATTTACAAGCAAAATCATCACTGATATTTCATTCTTACCGTATGGCGTATGTTCCGCAATAGTGTTGTTATCGAGAATATTCAGAGAAAAACTTAAGCAGTAGCTCTCATTGAACAAGAGGACAGACGAAATTGCTAAATATATGCAAGTAGTGCCCATCTCCATATTTTGAAGATAGGCACTATTAGCTGTTTACTCTTTATTTACGATTGCATTGTACATTATTTCAATTATTTGAGGCGTATAGTTCGCATATGCTATATCCCAAGTCTCAGAATCTGCAAATGAATAGACAATTCCGTCATTCTCAAAATAGTATTCGTACAGATTTCTGTGTGTCATAATATTACGGATTTTTCGGATACCTTCTTGACCGTTAAGAAAGGCCTCTTCTTCCGGAGTGATTAGGGCATTATCAAGCATCCATTTGATATCCGATACTACATTTCCATCATCAGACTCTTTTAACGACTTACAGAGAAGTTCAAAAACATTAAATAAAAGCAAGAATGCAGCATAGCTGTTTCCTTCCTCATGTAATTGTAACGAAATACGAAGCTGTTCACCATAGAATGAAGAATAAAGCCATATGCGGTCTATATAATGTGTCATTTCTTTCTCTTGCTCTTTTCATTAGTAGATGTTCCGTTGAGTTTTTCCTCACGCAGCTTCATCATATAGTTGAATGCGAGGTCACGGATTTCATCACTATCGAGAAATTCCAAAGCTGTTACTGCTGCGTAATGATTCAAATACTTTTTGCATTCACGGAAATAATCGGTAATTCCCTCGTTGTCTGAAATTACTTCTTTGAAGTCTTTAATTGCCATCAGCACACCACGCATACGGTCATAATTCATGCGATTGAATGTATCCATAACATCGGTACAGATTGTCTGATTTGTAAAAAGAATTTCAGTTAATGCATAGTGATTACTGCTGTGACGATCATAGGTAAGATAGCCATACCACCAAAGGCGGGACAAAGCATTGTCATTTAAAAGGCTACCGGGTGTTGTGACAAAAAACCTGTTTTTAATGGTGTTTGAGCGTTCTTCCTGCATCCAACGATCCTGAATATAAGATCTGTATTCAGGAACCGCATGACAAAGATATGTCCACATGTACTTATTTGATGCTTGCAAGGGTGTAAGGTTACGAAAGGCCTCATATATAAGCCTAGTGTTAACCAAATCTTCTTGAGATTTTTGAGCATCATCTTTTTTTCCGGGAGTATATGAAGGCACAAACATACTGACATCTACAGATGATGTTTTAAAAAAAACATCGGAACTACCGAAATAAGTAGGCAGCCAGTCTTCGTTGGAAGAGTAATTGTCAGCATTTTGCGGGATCTCGTGGAGAAGTTTTTCATAGGCTTCTTCTGTAAAATATCTTAAAAGCATTAATCAACACCTCCTATCATTTGTGTTTCGCCGCTATTCATTTCGCTGTCTAAAGTATCCTTAAAACTCTTAAGAGCATCGAGAGCAATATCTCCGAGCATATCGTTTGCAAGTGTAGTTGGATAACCTTCGTAACTACGGAGATCAATTCCTTTTGCATCCGCTTTATGGTCTATTGCTCTGAACCATCGTTTACTGCTGTATCCAATTCCGTCATCGGATTCGTCACCATTCTGATAGTGACTAATCACATATCCAACAGCTTCAACTAAAACCGGGTAAACAATTACACCAGCTGCATATCTTCTCAAAACACCATTATTGAAATCTTTGAATTTGTAATACAATTCATATAATTCATTTTTGAGGAAGATCTGAATCTTCTCATCCTCAAAATTAGGAACGACGCCTGATTCTTGGTCATCGTGTCTGCTGATTTCGAAGATAGATGAAATGGGCTTTTCAAGTTCCGTATCATCTACATAAACCGAGCGACTATCTTCAGTAGCCAAAATGTCTCCTTTGCGAATCTCAAAGGTAGCGGTACCGAAGTACAGGTCATTAAATTCGCCATCACAGCGGAATTTATCGATATTATGAGCAGCAATGACAGAGCCTACAATATCCATTTTAGTTACTACAGAAAATTTCGGCACAGATATCGGCATTTCTGTAACTCCTGCCGGAAATTTAAAAAGCTTGCTATATGATGCTGCACTACTTTTGACACTTATTACTACCGCAGCATCCCCAGAATCAATCAAAGCCTGTAATCCGTTGCAAACAAGCGAATACTTTGTGGGGATAACTATGTTTTCAGAGTCTACAATAATTTCATTTTCATCGAAGACGGTACGAAAACTACAACTGTCAATATAATCATCACGCCCCGCAGCTAACACAGGATTCGGAAATTCGTCTTTGATTGCTTTCATTTATTAACCACCTCCGTTAAATGCAGGCTGAGTTTCATTTTTTCCTTCTTTACAAATTTCACAAAGAACATAGCGGCAGTACCAGCATCAACCTTCATAGGTCCGGCCTTTCCTCCGACAATTTTTACGTTCTTTCCGTTATAAGTGAATGATTCCATTTCAAGAGCATCAGAACGACCGTCTTCACCGACCGCAAAACACTCTACATATAGATTCTCATAAGTTTCTGTAGGTTTGATTACAATCTTGTAAAGTCCCTGCGAAGAACTGATAGGAAATGCTCTCTGAGCCGTAAGATTAGGAGTATTTACAATCTTTACACCATTTCCGGGAGCAGCACCGGGCTGTGGATTCGGATCATCTGGGTCAGGAGTAACAGGCCTCGGGGGACGAGGGTGCGGCATCGGATTGGGATTACGAGAATGGTTGTGTATATCTCCTTCTCCTTCTGTCCCATCTTCTTGCACGGCAATCTGTGTGGTAGTGCCCTGCCAGGTACGATTCGTTTTTACTTTGCCGATTTTTATTTTGACTTTCAGAATATCGTCACCTTCCGATTGTCCGCCAAGTCCATCAATGTCATCAGGGATATATTCTCCGACTCCGGCAGCATCGACAGTATCCTCTGTAACAACTTCAAATTGAGACTTCAAAAGTGCCAATACAAAATCATCTATTTGCTGGATGGATTGTCTTGCGAGGTTACGTTTTTCTTTGTCAGAGGATTCAATTTGTTTGTAATCCCATCTGTTATGCCTTGGTGGTTCGGTATCCTTTAATAATTCTCCGAGTTTCTGACCACGAACGATTACAACCGCTGCATAATGCTGAAAAATTCTCTTAAAATATGTACCGACAAGCATTCCCGTTGCTCTGAAGTTGGCAATAGTTCGCTTATAACTGCTATCAGACTTAATATAGACCTCTACATCATCCGGCTCAAACACCTCAAGAGATTTTTTACAATCGGGTGAGGTAAATGCCTTATATAGTTGCGCTGTGGCAACCATCTCCTGGTCATCTGACAAATCAGAGAAAATCTGTGACAGAGTGTCTGCATCAATCACACGGTGTTCGTTAGAATCTTTTAATTCCACAATGAGTCTACCTTCACTGATAGCAACAAAAAAATTCTTGAGAATAGCTTTTGTTACATTTTTAACCCAGTTGACAGACTGTGTGAAACCGACAATTATTACATCTGTTCCTCTTTCAGTACGGGTAAAGCAGTCACGGAACGCATTAGCGTCGGTGTCAAAGATAGGTTTCCAAGTTTCGTTTTCCTCATCGTTGTTCTGGTATTTTCCTACACGCTGTGTAGGCTTTCCGTCAGAGTTTAGAAGAGTAGCAAGACGAGCAACGCCAATAAAAGCACTTTCATTGTCTTCGGCAAGAGTATTATAGAAAACCATGCTAAGTGAAGAACAGGCAAAAGGTGCATTTTTCCCAATCCCGTATGAACCCGCACTGTTTTCGTCGCTTTTAACGGAAACGCCATCTGATCCGGTCAAGGCTTCCCAAGAAGATGACAGTTTCCCACTATGGCTTCCACTCAATCCTTTAGTGTGGTAGTCACTCGCAACCAACACAGGGATAGTATCCTGCTGTAGAGTTGATTCGGCTCCGGCGACAAAACGAGACAACTTGGTATCCATTTCATCACCCCAATAGTTGCGACACCCCTTAAGGCATTCTTCATATTGAGAAAAAACATCGTATTCAGCAGTATTTACTTGTCTTAGTTCGAATACAACATTTACGGGAGCGTTAGTATTCTCAAGATGGGCATCAAGAGAGTTCTGACAAATTTCTCTGGCAAGGTTATCAATAAGTTCCTGTCCCTTGAAAACTTCGATATCATTATTAGTATATCCTTGCCTGGTTCCGCCTGAGAGCGGCGGAAAACGCCAACCAATTTGAGTCATTCGCTGTCACCTCTTTGTTTAATCTAATTTAAATCTTTCTTCATTAACAGAATCGCTGCCATTGAATTTTGCCTTTGTGTTTTTCAGTTCGTGTTCTATGGCTCCAAAAATCTTTTTAACATCAGCTTCGGTGTATTCATAGTTAGCGGTGCTGGAGCAATTCCCAAGAAGTTTCACCATATCAATAATTTTGTTTGTACGAGCTTCTGCAAGTCTTACAAAACGCTCACGCTTGGTTTCTTTCACTGCCATATTATAACCTCCATTAAAAAATATAGATTATATTTTCAAATAATAATGAAAAATATAGAAGTTTGTCGCTCCTTATATTTATTATATCAATTAAAATATATTTGTCAATACATTTCTTAAATATTTCTGATATGTAGAGTATATTTTAAAAATATAATAATTATTTTGTTGCTCAGGCATTGTTAAAATGAAAAATGCAGAGGGTTGTTTTATCCTCTGCATTTTGTTATTCATTTGGAATATCTCCAAGAATTCTAAAGCAATTGACCATATATTCAGCCATTGTTTGTATAACCGGAATAGTAACTGAATTTCCGAACTGTTTGTATTGCTGTGCAGGTGAAACTTCAGGCGGAAAAGAAAAATGCTCGACACCGTCTTCATCAAGGAATGCATAGTTGATAAAGCCCTGTAACTTGCCCCATTCTCGAGGTGTCATCACACGAATGCCTTTATCATTTAATACGGTTTTCTTTGTAGATACAGTCATTCCTGCAATGCCATCTTGTGGATCATAAACCAGATTGCGCTCCTTTCCGGAGCCACCGGTGGCCATTATTGTGTTTGCTATATGGTTTTCAATGCCGGGTTCATTGACAACTCGGTAGCCAAATCCATTTCCTTTCTTGTGCTCGCGTTCCCTGTGGCGAATGAGCGTATCAAGATAACCGGAAGACATATAGTATTTAGGCTCGGCACGGAACTCAAGAAGTTCATTCAAATCTTCATATAAATGCAGATCGTTTCCTTGCGGTAAATCCGGCAAAGTGTTTAGTATATTTGCATCATATCGTTCTCTGTCGAATGCAACGATATATGTTCTAGGTCTGTTTTGTGGAACACCAAAGTGTTTTGAATTGCGAATGAACCTTTTTTCATTACCTTTAACAACGGGATTCCCTGAAACATCATAATTTATACCAATAACTTTATAATTCAAATCACTTTCTAATTTATTAATAATTACTTTGAAAGTATTTCCTTTATCGTGTCTTACTAAGTTATCCACATTTTCAAGAAACACAGCTCGAGGGTGGGTCCTTTCTATAATATCTGCAATGTGATTGAAAATAATTCCTTTTTCTTTATCATTAAATCCTTCTTCATTTCCGGCACGACTAAATGTTTGGCATGGAAATCCTGCCAATAAAACCTCATACTCTGTATTATCGACCAAATTTTTAAACTCTTCTGAGGTTAAATCATTGCTTGGATTTTCACCATATAAATGTTCATATGTTAAACAAGCATATTTATCTACTTCGGCAGACAATACATTGACATAGTTTCCGGTCATTTCAAATCCTTTTCTTATGCCTCCGATTCCTGCACATAGGTCTATTGTTCTAAATGGCATTTTTTATCTCCTTACTGCCGTTTCTATTATATCGCCACAGCTTTTTAAATTATGTTGTATTTCTTTGCCCCAAAACCTTAACACAGTCCATCCTGAGTCCTCAAGAGTTTTGGTAACTTCTTTATCACGAGCTATATTTCGCTCGATTTTGGGAATCCAAAAGTCCTGGTGAGACTTGAATTCCTTTTTCTTGTTATCCCAATCGTATCCGTGCCAAAATTCACTGTCGCAAAACACGGCAACCTTTTTGCCGATAAAAACAATATCGGGCTTTCCGAATACTTTTTTTGAATTCTTTTGATAGCGCAAGCCTCTTGACCAAAGTTCTTTACGTAAGAGCAGTTCAATTTCGGAATCTTTATTCTTAACAGCTTGCATATTTTTTCGACGTTGTTCTTTTGTATGATTATCCATAGTTTTCATATCTTAGCAAAGAATTGCTCATCGATTTCGTAATCCTTTACTTCTTTAACTCCAATTCCGAATTCTGCAAGTTTTGTAATAAATTCTTCGCCGTCAATTAGATCTATTTGCTGCTTTCCGGGATTAGAAGCTTCTTCAATGGCAGGTTTAGAAAACGAGCCTGTAGTAATGAAAACGCCTTTTTCAATATCTGTAGTAAGCGAACCTCTGAAATCTCGAATATCACCGGCGCCGACACTTCCTTGATATCTTTTGCATTGAAATGCAATATTAAAACTGAAAATACCGTTGATTTTAAGCTTACCCGTACCATCAATACCGCCGTCTCCGGATTTTTTAGTTACAACAACATTTGTAAATCCACATTCACGTAATACTCGCTGTGTTAAACGCTCAAATCCATATGGATCCATATTTATTAAAACTTCATATAAGCGCTTACGCCACGGTTTGACCTCTTCGGGCACATCAACACCCTGTTCTTCCATTTTTTCTTCTGCTGTATTGAATTTCTGCGTTTTTTCGCTCTTAATATTTCTGAATTTTTCAACAATTGCACCATCAACTGAATCTATGCCGGTAAATTCAGGTTTGATTGTCCATACACTTCTTGCACTGTTTTCCAATGCACCGTAATTTTTTAAAATAGTTCTAGCCCACGCACAACGATAATTAACTTCGCTTAGGCTGGAGCTGTTCAAATGAGGGATATCTTGAACTTCGTTGGATAGTTCAAGTATTTCTGCGACCTTGCTGTTTATTTCATCGTTTTTACCTGAGCCACCTAACATTTTTAATGCTGAAAATGTTGCCTCAATTAATGTCGCATAATTCGGTATTGCTGTCATAAAAATTTCTCCTTTTCAACTTTTCCGTCTTAAAGGTTGTATAACCCTCGTAGTAGTAACTGTGGCAGATGATTTATATACACCGCACAGATATATTACACTAAAACTTCCCATTTGCCGTAGCGTTTGCCGTCAACTCTACGGATATATTGCTTCTCTTTCAAAGAGTCAATAATGTGCATTATACTTCTGACAAACTTTCCTGTTTGTTCTACAAGCTCGGCCTGCTTAACAGACGGGGTCTTTTTAATAAATCCAACACGGAAGTACTTCCAAAGTGCCAATTTGGCACTTTGGGACTGTATAGTGGCACTTTGGAGTTTTACAATTCCTCCGTTTTAAAGGCTGTAAATCCTTCATAGTAATAACTTTGGTCTATGCTTTTCATATAGACCTCACGGCTGTTGATTTCGTCCGTAAGCGCACCTTTCAGCAACACTTTGATTTCCACATCTTTAATCGGACTGCGCTCCATAGCAAGGAGATAATCTTCTTTATCAACCTTGCTCCAATCGACAACCTTGCCGATTTCGTTCTTTAAGATATGGTCGAGCCAAATGCGGGTGCTGCGACCGTTTCCCTCACGGAAAGGGTGGGCAATGTTCATCTCAACATACTTTTCGATTATCTCATTAAAGGTCGATTGCGGCATTTTATCAATGTTATCAAGAGCTGCTTGCAAATAGATAAGCGGCGCAAAGCGAAAATTTCCTTTTGCAAGGTTGACCGTGCGGATTTCGCCGGCAAAATCAAAAACATCTTCGAACATATACTTGTGGATTGCCTGCAATGTATCGAATTTGCCTGCCGGAAAGGAATCAAGAAGTTTGTTATCAAATAATTGTGCAGCTTTCTTTTTGCTGATTCGTTCTTCACGGGCAAGGTCGGCTGAATCGGTAATGTTTAATCTGTTCTCTAATGTCATTTTATTTGCCATTATGATTCGGCCGTGATATTTTCTATTGCGTACAGCGGCAGATTCAAAAGCCAATCTTCCTTCTTATAATCAGCCATTGAAGTACGAACAGACAATTCAGGTTCAAACCTCTCTCGATAGGTTTTGAGACTCTTTGCTCTCAGGTTCGTTTCGGCTTTTACTTCAATAGGAACAATCTGTTCACCGGTATCAACGACAAAATCAATTTCGCAAGAGCCTCTGTCATTGGTGTAATAGTAAATGCCTAAATCTTCAATCGTTTTTAATTGCTGGCAAACATATTGTTCGGTCAAAGCTCCTTTGAATTCAACGAAAAGGTCATCGCCGTCAAGAAGTGTACGCTGACGAAGACCTGTCATACAGCCGAGGAGTCCCACATCGACTATGAAAAGTTTGAATGCTTTCAAATCCTCATAAGCTTTCAACGGAATACCTGCCGCATTCACACGACTGACCTTGTGCACAAGTCCGCAATCGGAAAGCCACATAATCGCAGTTTCATATTCTCTTGCTCTGCCGCCTTCACGAACAAGACCATAAATAAACTTCTTATTCTCTCTGGCGAGCTGCGACGGAATACTGTTCCAAAGCATACGGATTTTCGGGACAATCTCGTTCGGTGCGTGTTTTGAAAAGTCTTGTTCGTATGCCGCAAGTATTCTTTTCTGAATCGCACGAACCTCATTGAAATCTTTACTTTCGGCAAAACTTTGAACTGCTTCCGGCAGACCGCCGACAAAATAGTAGTGTTTCAATGCGTCAATATAAGTTTGCTTAAAGCTTGTGATCATTTCATAATCCTGATTTTTCAAAAGCTCTGCAAAACGTTCATTGCCGGTCGCCATTAAAAACTCACTGAAAGAAAGAGGATAGAGCTTTAAGAAATCGACCTTGCCGACAGGGAATGAGGTGCCCTGATGTAAAGCAATTCCCAAAAGAGAACCGGCGCATACAATGTGATACTGCGGGGCGTTCTCATAAAAATATTTAAGAGAAGCAAGTGCTCTCGGAACTTCTTGAACCTCGTCAAAAATCAGCAGGGTGTTTTCAGGATTGATTTTGCGTCCGGCATACAATTCCAGTCCCATAATCAGGCGGTCTGTATCCAAGTCTGCTGAAAACAAATCCGCCATTCTTGAATTGGAATCGAAGTTGATATATACAGTATCCGCGTAAGCTTGTTCACCGAACTCCTTCATCAGCCAAGTCTTGCCGACCTGTCTTGCACCTTCAATAATCAACGGCTTGCGGCGCTTACTGTTTTTCCATTTATATAATTTTTCAATAGCAATTCGGTACATACTGCACCTCCATATTATAAATCAGTATTAGTATATCACTATATGCCAAAAAATGCAACGATTATTTGAGTAATAAGTCCGTTTTTTACAGCGAACTTAGTGAAAATGCTCTTGCTTTATTAATTATGTTATTCTAAAGTATCATCTCAAAGTTCCAAAGTATCAATTTGATACTTTGGGATAGCTATGAAAAATAAAAAATCAGTGCCAACGATGAATCAATTTCAAAGTAAGCACTGATTTTAACTATATAAGCAGATAATATGGCTTATTCGTTATAATTGCCTATATATGACTTCGTTATTTACTATCTCCGTTGCTCGATTACGAATATTGTTCATTTGCCGCACCCACACCATTGGGTCGGCGGCTTTGAGTTGTTCAGTAACAGCTTCCTTTTCGGCGTATTCTTTTACCAGCCGGAGAAAAAGTTGTTGCGCCTGTTCTTCGATGTCTGCAAGATACGAATCAAGTTTACCGGATGTGAGTAAATTATAGTACAGCACCTTATGATGTTGTTTCAAATATCGTTTGTGCCTTAATGCCCACACACCGACATTCCCCGGTTCTTTTTCCGCCGGTAATGATAAGTCCGGCAAGAGATAGTCTCCGGTCTGTGTATAAGTACCGCCGAGTTGTTCAAATAATGTGTCAGTCATAGTAAAAACCTCCTTTGATACTTAAATTGTATCAAAAGAGGTTCTCTTTTTCGAATGTGCGATTTATAAAAAAGAAAGAGCGAGACTTCAAATCTCGCTCAGTCTGGTAGAGCTATTTACTTTTTCTGCCAACCATTTCCGGGTTTCTGCGTAGGTGGTAACCTATCTCCTGGATCAATATGAACAATTCTCGGATCATTCACTTGTCCACCACGAGGACCAACCTCGATATAAGTCCCAGGCCGCTGGTTGTCAGTGCCAGGTTTAATAGGCTTTGGCATTTGGTAACCTCCTTTCCTTAAAGATGCATGTATTATACCATATATGTTGTACCAAATCAATACTCACATCACAATATATAGTGCTTTAATGCTATTCTATTTTTGCAAACTTTCAAAGCAAGCTTATTTCTGCAATATAGCATCATAAATATCAACGATCGTTTTCTGCTACTTTCATACTATAAATCACTTGCCACTGGGGGAATTCTTGAAGCGTGCGGATATGCCAATCAGTTTTTCGGGTGATAGTGCGAAAGTATTTTGAACAGCAGAATTCTATCAAGTAGACTTTCGGAATGTGATTCATATTGTTTCTTTTGAATGCTTTAAGATGTCCTTTCTTGCACCAATCATTTATTGATGTCGTGCCGTAACCGATTACTTTTGATATTTCGGTCGCAGTCAGAACATCGGGATATTGTGCAAAAAGTTCCGTGTAATACAGCCTCATCTTTTCAAGAGTCTGTTCGGGTACTTCGGCGCTCATTTTGACGGCATAATTCCCCTTGTACCAACCTGCCGGTGCGGAATACGATTCGGGAAATACTTTTCTCTTTTCAAGATATGTAATAACATCCGCCTTTTTGATTTTGTAACAGCGAGTTTTCTTGCCTGTGTATTCGCACGGAATCTTTCCACTTCGCAGCAGATACAAAGCCGTTGATTTGCTGATGTGACAGATTTGATAGAGTTGGTCTTTGGTAATAATATCGGGAATCGAATCCCAGTTGATTGCGGTTTCATTCATAGCAATACACCTCGTAAATATTTTAGTCGGTGCGGTTCTTTCCTGTGTATTGCCGTTGTTGATGTGTTTATTCTGTTCTTTCCGCAGTTCTTTCCAAAATAGTGCCTGTTCTTTCCAAAAACAGCGAAACTGCCGTTATTCGAACTTTCCTTATTTCTCGGGATTTCTGCGGTGCAACCGCCAAAAAAGCCTTAAATATCAAGCTTTTCGGCAAATACAAAGTCGCCCGAAACCGCCTTCAAAAATCACTAAACTGCCACCCGCCTATAAAACTCGAAATCAGGTAATCCCTAACGGGACCGAGGGTTCGAATCCCTCACTCTCCGCCAAGAATAAATGGTATAGCGTTTGCTATACCCTTTATTTTTTTGTTGATAAGACAGCAAGGGATTCGAACAAGAACGGTCGGCTTTGCCGATGAAAACAGTCCGGTGGACTGTTTGAAAGTCCGTGGTTAAAGAGCGAAGCGATGCGAAGGAGTACGGCAGTACGCCGAAAAATCCCTCACTCTCCGCCAAAAAAGCAGGACATAGCAAAAGCTATGTCCTGCTTTTTGCATTTTCGTTGTGTGTGAACAAGCCGTAATAAAAGCGGCAGAGTATACCGTGTTTGGTTGTCGGTAAAGTGCATTTAATTTCCTTTATCGTTCTTAAAAGCAGCCGCTGTTGACAAAACAAAAAAAGCAATATAACATATTGTATACATACAATATGTTGCGGAAGTAACACATATTCTGTTACTTATAAAAAGTGGGGGTTAATATGGATAAAAAGAAATCGATTAAAAATCTCGTCGTCATTTTAATTGCAGTGGTGGCATTGGGGTTTCTTTGGGCTTTTGTCAAAAGCCAAGTAACAACAACACCGATATATATTGTTGTTGATACCTTTGCTCTGATTATACCGAGCATAATTTTGATACCCGGAATAATTTGCTATATCGCTTACTTTTTTGTCAATGACGCAAAAATAAAATCCGTGCTTAAGATAAGCTCATTATGTATAGCGGCCTTCTGCGTGGTTTTCTCCGTGTCGTTTTTTGCCGCGGTATTTGTAAATTCTGGCAGCGAAAAGACGAGCAGCTATAAAGAAGCCGCCGAGAGTAAATACAGCTTGGGTAATTTTGTCGATTTGGCTGATTACGAGGCTGAGCGTTCGGATGATGAGCTGTATTCAAATGGCTTTTTAAGCGGTTATTATACTGTTGATAATTATTCTAAAAGCGACGGCAGCTATAACTATTATACAGCTACCGTATATGAGTATACCGGCGGAACGGCGGCATCGCGAAAGCTTATTAAGAAAAGGCTTGAAAAAGAACTGTTAAGGGAGACCTCGGTCGGCGGAAAAAGCATTAAATATACAGACGGAACCAATGGCGATTACCGATATAAATACTGTAATTACACAGACAAATTTGAAATGCAGTCTTCGTCATATTTCAGTATCGTAGCGGAAAGCAGCGATAAGGTAACGGTATATATATTAAATTCGGATTATAGAAATCATTTCGGCGAGCCGTTTGATGCGGAAAAAATTATCAGCTCAATTTGCAGCTGATACTTGCGGTATTTGCGGCCAAGTGAATTGTTTTTAACCATGTAAAGCACTCTCTACTTTTTTATGAAAGTGGAGGGTGTTTTTTGTATTTAAGGGCAAATTATACGTTTTTTTCGTCATATATAAGCGGCAAAAGAAAAGCATGAATGTAAACGCTGCGGAAAGCATTTTATTATGAGAGGCAACTGCCATAATTGACAATAGTTTAACGATAATTGTGTTGACACCTATAACCAAGTCATATATAATAAAAGCAAATATCTTTGGTAAAGGATTGAGTTAATGGTAAAAAAACTGACGGCAGTATTGCTTACGATGTGCATGGCTGTTTCGCTGCTGCCTATGTTCGCTCAGGCGGCGTCAAAGCCTGATATTAAAGTGGGCGATTATGTCAAAATGGGAACATATAATAATGCCTCGATTCTTTGGCGTTGCGTGAGTATTGACGATAACGGTCCGCTTATGCTTGCAGACAGAATTGTTGACACTCTTGCGTATGATGCCAAGACAAACGACAACAGCAATTCGAAATCGCACAGCAGAAGCTATAAGCGCGCCGATTACGGCTCAAATTATTGGAGAGACAGCAATATGCGTTCCTGGCTCAATTCAACTGCGGCTGCAGGTAAGGTCGATTGGCTTTGCGGTAACCCGCCGAAGGATGGTTATGTCAGCGGAACAGGGGCCTATAATAATAAAGCGGGCTTTTTAAATGAATTTTCAAAGTCGGAAATTGCCGCTATGAAAACCGTTACCCAGCGTTCTCTTGTCTCTCATCCCGAATACAATAAGGGTATTGTTGAGGGCGACGCAAATTCCGATTTGTTATACTACACCGATATTTCGGAGGCTGTGGCTAATTATGATGATTCATATTTTGAAACCACGACCGAAAAGGTGTTCCTTCTCGATGTGAAACAGGCTAACGCCGTGTGGAAAAATCTTAAAGGCTATTATGTCGCATACAACAATGACGGTATGGCTTGGCCTTATTGGCTTCGCACTCCCGTTACCGACTGTAATCATGATATGCGTTATGTCAGCTCGTCGGGCGAGGTGGGCAGATATGCTCCGTGGTATTCCGATTTGGGCGTAAGACCTGCGTTTTATCTCGATACCGAGTATTTTGTCGCAACCTCCGGCAGCGGCACTCAGGGCAATCCTTATGTCGGCTCTGCTCCGAATAAGCAGGAGGCGGATTATACAATTTCAGAGCCTGCGGAAGAGGCAAATCCCGATTGGAATGTCAGCACCGAGCAAAGCATTCAGCCCACGCTCGGACCATGGTATTCGGCTGACGGGAAATACTCTAATCCTACCATTCCCGTATACACTATTCAGAAGACTCGCAGCGACACGGAAAATATGGTTGTCGTCATTTGCGGTGAGGGATATACAAAAAGTCAGCAGGGTAAATTTATCAATGATGTAAAACGACTTTGGCAAGAGGCTATGAAATACGAGCCGTATCGCAGCTATGCCGACAGATTTAACGTTTACGCCCTCTGCACAGCCTCAGAGTCTACATTTGATAACGGGGGGAGTACCTTCTTCGATGTTATAGTTGACAGCTACAATTCTCCGGTTATTTCTAACAATCTCCACGGAAGCCAATGGAAGAACCATATTTTGGAAAGATGTATAGGGCCTGAGTTTATAGAGAAAATTCACGATGCCCATATCAAAAAAACAACCGACCCGAACACGATTCCGACGAAGCCTAACGGCGAGTCGAACGAGTATGAACCGTATTACTATGTTCACGATTATATTGCGCAGTTCGCCGTGGTTGTAAATACAAAATCCGATTTCGGCGGTGCCTATAACAATCGTGAATACGGCTTCCACTATTTTATTACACCGTCAGACAGTTACCGTGCGCCTAAGACCTTTGCACACGAGCTTGGGCACAGCTTGCTCGGCCTCGGCGATGAGTACAGCAACGGATATTTACTTGGGGATAAGGAACTGAAATCTCTGAATCTCTCCTCGGTTGAAGACCCGGCAAAGATAAAATGGACTCAGCTTTTAGGCTTCAGAAACACCTATACCTGCCGCAATGCTTACGGCTCAAAAATGCTTGTCTCAAGCTACGAGTGTATAATGAGAGATACAAATTATCAGTTTTGCGAGGTTTGCCGCTTGCAGGGCTACAAGAGAATGTCTCAGCTTGTCAAGGATGCAGAGCTATACGTTGCCACGCCTGAGGTTAAGGAGTACACCGGAGCCTACTCAAGTCCCTCTGATTTTACGGACCTTGAAACAAGCTCGTACTATACTTATACTTCAAATCGCAGCGGCAGGCTTTTGAGCGGTAACGGTAAAAGCAGATTTAATACCGATATGAACGGTAAAAAAATCGAACTGCGTACTGCCATTCAAAATGTTTCGGATAAGCAAGCAAGGCAGATAAGGTTCAAAATGTGGATAAGGCATTCCGACGGCAGCGTGGCAACCGATTCATCGGGTAATCCGCTTCAGACTACTCAAACCTTTGACATTCCCGTTTGGAGTGATAAGGCGAATTTCTGGCCGATAGGTGCTTTGGACCACATCAAAAGCGATTTTAATTCAGGTCTGAAGAGCTGCTCGCTTATTTATCAAATTCCGTCCGATGCTCAGCTTTTGAACGGTGATACCGTGGCATTTCAGGTGCTTGACGAAAACGGTAACATCTTAGCGGACGATAATACGGAAACACAGCGTTACACAACCGTTTCAATCCAATATAAATTTGAGGACGGCACAGAAATACCGAATACTGCCGGAGGAACGTTTACTGTTCCGTATGGCACAAAGCTTGGTTTAACGCCGGCAAAATCGCTTTACGGTTATGAATTTGTGAAGGCCGACGGCTTGAATGAGCCGATTGTTTCAGACGGTACGGTTGTTACATATTATTACAAAAACAAAGCTGCTCCGGAAGAAAAGCCCGCACTTGCAATTGACAAGGCTTCAATATCGCTCGAAAGCAGCATAACAATGAATTTCAAAGTACCTAAAAGCAGTCTTTCGTCTTACGATGATTTCTATATGACATTTAAATGTAACGGAAAAGAAGAAAAGGCTACACAATATAAGCAGAACGGGGATTACTACGTATTCTCGTACAAGGGCATAAATCCGCAGCTTATGAATGATGAGGTTACTGCGGTGTTGCACGCCAAAAAGGGGAACGAGGAATACACAAGCCCCGAAAAGGCGTTGAGCGTCAAGGAGTACGCCTATACATTGCTCGACAGATACAGCAGCGATGAATACTCAAAGCTTCGCACGCTGCTTGTGGATCTGCTTAATTACGGTGCGATGGCACAGAAATATGTAGGGTATAAGACGGATAATCTTGTTAATTCCGAGCTGACCGCTGTTCAAAAAAGCTGGGGCAGCAATGGGGCAGAGAAGTTTAAGAATATCAGCGACTTAAATTACAAAACGATAAGCAGTCCTACGGCGCAATGGAATACTTGCGGCTTGGTGCTCAACAATTCAATTATGCTCAGGGCTAAGTTTTCCGCTAAGGACGTTGAAAACAAGACCGTTGAAATCGCATTTAGGAACACAAAATTTACCTATGACAAAAATGATTTTGTGAATAACGGCGACGGCACATATTATGTTTATTGTAATGAGCTTTTTGCACACGAGCTGAGCGATAAGCTTTTACTTACGGTTTATGAAAACGGTGTTCCCTGCAGCAACACAATGCTTTTCAGCGTCGAATCATACGCAAGTGTTATTCAGCAGTCAAGTGCATATAAGGGTACTGCTCTTGATGATTTAACGCAGGCTATGATGCGATACGGAAAATCCGCCGCAGCTTACAGGACTTAAAAAAGGAGAAAAAAGAATGAAAGAAGAGTATTCTGCTCCGTCATTTGAAATAACGGAATTTTGCACGGCTGATATTATTACCATCAGTTCTGAACCGACTACAACCGACGTCTCGGGACCCATTGAACTTCCCGACATCAATATTTAAATACGGACTTTCGGATTGTATTGTTTTGTTTTGTTCGGTTATGACAAGAAAAGCAGGATTGTTTTAAAACAATCCTGCTTTTTTTAATTGCGAGACAGAGACGGTGAATTTTGCCGAAGTTTCACGGAAAATCGGAAAAAGATAAGTAGCTTTTATAATTTTATCTCTCCTCTAAAGCTTCTTTTTATATACGCAGTCGCAGTACGGGCCGCCGGAGGCGAGAGTGTACTGCCGCACAAAGTCAGTCGCGCCGCCCGCCTCGCTCATGGTGTAGTCGAGATGGCACAAGGCAGGGGTGAGGTCATAAAGCCCCAGCTTTTTCATCAGCACACAGATGCCGCATTTGGTGAAGCGGCCTTCGTAGCCGCTGTCATCGGGATATTCGTAAAGCTCCATATTCCACGAGTAGGGGTTGCGGTCAGCGGCTCTCAGCGCGGCGGTGGCTTTCATACCTGCAATGTCCTTTTCGGTGAATTTGCTCTTTCCGCTCTTGCGGCAGAACCATTTCATCGGCTTTGTCATCATGGATTTTGCATAATACTCCGTCAGCCGCTCCACATCCGGGCGCTCCGGCATGGAGAGAATAAACGCGCCGAGCATTGCACAGTTGACAATGTTCATCTTGAACCGGTCGGCCTTTTCAAACTCCGGCAGGTCTGCAATGATTGCTTTGTATTTCAGCTTTGCTTTTTTCGTGATGGTTTTTGCCGTATCGGTATCATAGCCGAACACCGCTGTCAGATGCTTTTGGAATGAGCCTGCAAACATTGTCCACATGCCGAAAGGCATTCAAAAATAGGTCATTTTTTGTCCCTCCAATCGCATATTACGTGGGTCATGCGGCGGTCAATGTCAATGCGAGCCGTTTTGCACTCCTTGGGATATTTTTTCGCAGCGGTGAATGCCAGCTTGACAAACAGTGCCGAGCCAACAGGCAGCATGGTCCTGAGCATACCGTCGGGGAAAACAAAATGCGTGCCGTGCTCATATATAACCGCCTCGACTTCGCAGGAGTGCGGTTTCTCCGCAAGGCGTTTTTCCATGCGGCGGATATATTTAGCGGTGTCCCAAAGTGCGTCGTCCTCTGCGCCGACAAGGAACAGCTTGCCGCGGATGTTCTCGACCTTTATGAATTCCTCCTCGGTAATCGGGTGCGCCGCTTCAGAGTCGTCAAACAGCTTGCGGGAGGCAACCATATTGCCGGTGCGTTTGGACTCCTCCGAGATTATGCGCCAATAGTCAGGGTGCTGATAGCAAAACGGCATGTATGGCAAGGGCTTTCCCTTGTAAGAAAAGAGTGATTCTCCCTCGATTGGCCATTCCTTGCAGCCATCCTTTTTGCCCTGCATGAACCCCTGCCACACAAAGTCGCTGGGGGTCATTGCGATAGTCAGAGAGAGATCATCAAATAGCGAAGCCGCCGTCAGGGCGAGCGTGCCGGTCGTTGAGGCTCCTGCAATGCCTATTTTTTCATTGCCGTGTAATTTGAGCCATGCAACCGCTTTTTCGATGTATTCAAGCGGATAGTTGTGATGACCGTAGTCCTTTTTCCCGGGCGACATGGTCAATATGTTCACGCCGAGGCGAATCAGCCACTTCACCGCCGAGCGCGCCATATAATCCTCGGGGTCGTCGCCGAGCATGGCGATGACGGCGCAGCTTGAACCGTCCTTGCACGCCCAATACGCGCCGTAAAAGCCATCGCTTTCAACATCAAAGTGGATGTGTTTCATTCAAAACGCCTCTTTCAAAAGTTGACCTTCACAATCTGCATTTTCATCATGCCGTCGCCGACCTTTGCGAGAAAACGGAAAAAGCCGCTGACGGATGGGTCGCGCAGATCGTTGTAGCCCAGCATATAGCCGCGGCTTGTGACCTGCAATCGGCTGTCCCACGGAGAAAGCTCGCTTTTCGCGTCCGAAACAGCAAAATATGCGCCCACGTCCTTGATTTTCGCGCTCTTGAGCCAGGTTTTGGCGATCATTTTCACCGCCGTCCGGTTTGCCGCGTCAAACACCAGCACGCTGCCCGGAAAAGCGTCTGCCATACCCTGCACAAGAGCTTTGACCTGCTCGGTTAAAAAGTAGTAAAACACGCCGGAAGCGAAAAATACCGCGCCGCCGGAGGCGTCGATTTTTGAAAACCATTCGGTATTATTCAAATCGCATGGGATATTTTCTTCACGATCTCCGGCGGGCAAAAGCTCATTGCGCACGGCTATGACATCGGGAAAGTCCAGATTGTAAATTTTACAGCTGCCGTTGTCGCAGCTTCTGCCGGTACTGTCCAGCCCGCAACCGAGATTGACCAGTGCTGCGTTAGGATGGTTTTTCAGATAATCGCGCACCTCCCATGCCAAGTCGTTCTGCCGCATGGCTACCTCCAACGAACCGAAACGCTGCATAAGGCCGCGGGAGTTTTTCTCCGCCTCAGAAAAATCGTAGTCGATCTCGTCAATCAGGCGAACCGCTGTTTCGTCCCGGTAAAGATTCGGGTATAGTTCTGAGCAGACCTTCCGCGCATACAGCGGAATGATCAGCGTCTCCTGTACGGTGTTTTTCTCGATTTTGTATTTCATGGGTATCACTCACTTTCTGATAAATGGCAGTTCCGGCATACAGTCACGCTCGGCGATGTGTGCCAGCATTTCGGCGAACCCCTTTGGATCGCGTATCTGATATTGCATGTGATCGTATCCCTCAAACACGGGATAATTGCCGTAGGGGTAGGCGTTCATCACCGCTTGACGGTATTTGAAATGATCTTCTATGCTGCCAAACTCGAAATAGGTATGTTTTTGCAATTCTTTTGAAAGCGGCGGAAAGGGTTTATCCTCCAGACTGTCCGAAATCTGCCGCCGCAAATCTGTATAAGTCAGATTTTTCCCTGCGGCTATAAAATACGGCTTTATGGAGTCGTCGTCACACCACAGTATCTTTTTCAGCGTACCGCCCTTTGACCAGTACAGGCTCCTGATAGCGAAATACAGAAACGGTGTCATAATGCGGCGCGTACCTTTTCCGATTTGCGCAAACTGCCCGCCGTCAAAGAAAGCGTGCTCCACGGGCAGCTTCGTCTGCGTCAGAAACGCCATGGCAAGGTCTGCACCGATGGAAGAAGCGACCACCATCGCCAGCCGCTCCACGCCCTGTCGATGCAGAAAGTCCTCCACCTGCCGTATTTCGTCCGCCTTGCTGACATATTTCTGCCCCTCGCAGTACACGGTGGAGGTGGGTAAAATGCAGAAATACCGATCCTGCAAATACCTCGCAATCGGTTCGCTGCTCGCTCCTGTCACGCCCATAGCATGAAAGAACAGCACTGCAGGATGATTCCTGTTGCCATAAGTTTGAAACAGCATTTCTATCACCTCATATTTTCATAAAAAGCATCATAATCGCCGCCAGCACTGCCGAAATGACCGCCATGCCCACCGTGCCGAACAGCCACTTTTTTGCTTTGTCTTTTGCGGTGATGTATGGCTTTAAGTCCTCTGTTCCCGGAATTGTCCACGCCTTTGTGTGACCGACCCAAAAATCATCAACAAGGAAACGATCCATCAGGTTCATCACCGATAAAATAACGAGCATTTGCCAGAAGCCTGCAAGAAAGCCCCGCGCACCGTTGAGTGCATAGACGCACACCAGCACATAGGCAACATAACCGGGAACGCAGACAGCTTTGAAAACCAAAGCGTTCCGCTTGATTTTTTCGTGTGTTGTAAGCCCCAGCGTTACGCACCGTTCCTGCACCTCCGGGCTGTAAAGATGCACCATGCCCACCGCACCCTTGCGGATACCGATGGCGCAAACCAAAATGAGCAGAACGCCAAGTACTATGCCTTCCAAAATCACCTGTAAAATCATCATTTACTTCCTTATCCCAAAGCCACATCAAGCGTCATCATGACGCTGAATCCTACCGCAAAGAACACCGTTCCAAGATTCGAGTGCCGCCCCTGCGACATTTCCGGTATCAGTTCCTCTACCACCACATAGAGCATTGCGCCTGCGGCAAAGCTCAGCAGATACGGCAGCGCCGGGATCACAAGCTGCGCCGCGAGAAGCGTCAGCACTGCGCCGATAGGCTCGACAACGCCGGAAAGCACGCCGCCGAGAAACGCTCGACCCTTGCGTTCCCCCTCCGCCCGGAGCGGCATGGAGATTATAGCACCCTCGGGAAAATTCTGAATGGCAATGCCGAGGGACAGCGCCAGTGCGCTTGCCGCAGTAATCTTCGTATTTCCCGAAAGAAAGCCTGCATACACCACGCCGACTGCCATTCCCTCCGGGATATTATGTAAGGTAACAGCCAGCACCATCATGGTGGTGCGCCCGAGCTTGCTTTTCGGACCCTCGGCCTGTTCACTTCCCACATGAAGATGGGGAATCAAACGGTCAAGCAGGAGCAAAAACAGCACGCCGCTCCAAAAGCCGATAAAGGCGGGAAGAAAAGACAGCTTCCCCATGCCCTCCGATTGCTCAATGGCAGGGAGCAGCAGGCTCCATATCGACGCCGCCACCATCACTCCGGCGGCAAAGCCCGCAAGGGCGCGCTGTACCAGATCGCCAAGGGATTTTTTCATAAAGAACACGCAGGCCGCGCCCAGTGTTGTGCCCAAGAAAGGGATCATGATTCCAAGAAAGGTTTCCATTTATCTCACCGCCTTTGCATTGCAGTATTATTTGTTTCTTCTGAATCCCGCCTCGTCCCGGTATTCGGGATGTGCCTTCAGATACGGGTCTTTGTCGCCGCAGATGGTATAATCGCATCGGCAGCCGTCCACACAGGTGGTCGTCCGCACCAGCCTTGCGTGGAGCAGCTCCATGGACGCATAGTCCACATTGCACAGGGCAGGCATGATGTCCGTAAGACCGTGCCGGATAGCAAACTCCGCTGCCGGACACGATGTAAACTCATAATAGATGGGCTTGCCGTTTTCATAAGGCGCAACCGTCATCTCGTAATCGTGCCATTTGTCGCAGCCGCCTTTCGCCCGTGCAAACGCCCTGTACATCAGCTTCCTCCAAAACGGCTTGTTGCAGTCCACAAACCGCAGCCTGCGGAAGATCGGCAGGATCAGGTTTCCCTCCATCTCCTCGATCTCATGGAACGATGTAACGGCTTTGCAGACTGCGTAATAGCTCATGATGGCGATGCAGTCGTAGGTGCCGCCTACGCCGTTGTGGAAGTTCCGCTTGCCGCCCAAATCGGTGCGCCAGTCGGAGAGAAAGTCCGCATACTGCCGCTGCACCTCTTCCCATACTGTCTCCCGCTCTGCTTCCGGGTAGTGCAGGGCGATTTTTGCCCGTATCTCCTTCTTGCATGACCTGGAATACAGCACATGGCAGCTGCGATCAAATAGGAGCTTCTTGTCCTTCACCTGTCTGCTTCTCTCTCATTTCCGCGCCGTGATGCAGAGCCAGCTTTTCTTTTTGTGTATCTGGACATCGTGAAACCCCGCCTGCTCCAGATACGTCTTCAGCTCGGCGTCCTTGTAGATGGTCATGCCGC
>OMFR01000161.1_pt1 | contig 42963 bp, 46 predicted proteins | sample 1645691 | NCBI WGS metagenome assembly OMFR01 (sample SAMEA103958132, study PRJEB25191) | human gut metagenome | biome: human-associated habitat [ENVO:00009003]; feature: intestine environment [ENVO:2100002]; material: feces | place: Germany | collected 2013/2015
ATATGATTAAGAATGCAGTAGCGCCCGCAGCTCCGTCATTTGAACAGTATTATGGTCAAAACAGCGGTAATCAACCGCAGAACGAACAATTCTATAATCAAAATAAAGGGTACATAATTTACGGCAGGACTGACAGCGCTGACGTATTTGAGGAAAAGGCTTCTGCGCCCGTCGGACGTGAGGGTCTTGATATTATTATATAGAAAGGAATGATCATATGCCGGTAAACGGAGTAGATTCAGACAGAAACTATTCTTCTATAATAAACGGCGGCGGTACTTCCGGTAAGGTATATAACGCCGTATTCAGCGACGATGATAGTAGTGATTTATCAGTAAATGACTTTTTTAACATGATGATAACTCAGCTTACGAATCAGGATTTTATGAATCCGGTTGACGATACGCAATACCTCGCACAGATGGCTCAGTTTGCCACTATGCAGGAAATGATGGATCTGTGTAAGTATTCAAAGCAGAATTATGTAATGTCTATACTCGGTAAAGAAGTAACCGTCAGCAAGAATAAGATAGGAGGAGCTTCCGAGGCAATTACAGGAATTGCGGAAAAAATTCTTATTGAAAACGGGGAGTATAAGGTCTATGTCGATGGTAAGCCCTATGATTTCAGCAAAATAACCCAGATATCCGCTGAACCGTCCGGCAAGGAAGTCGACGGCTCAGAAGAGGTCGGATCCGAAGAAAAGACGGACGGCTGATAGAATTATATCGTATCTAATGGAAAGGAGTCTGTTAGCTATGAATCAAATTGATTTAAAAAGAATATCTACGCCGATAACGACAGGTATTCCGCATAAATCCCCGCAGGATGTTGCCGATTCTGTTTCGGTAAGAAGCTTTAAGGCGATTTTACAGGATAAACTGGACAGCTCCAGCGGTGTGAATTTTTCCAGGCACGCGATGAACCGCGTTATGGAGCGAAATATTGATTTATCGGATGAAAACATTGAAAGACTTAACGAGGGCGTTAAGCTGGCGGGTGAAAAGGGACTTGACGATACCCTGATATTGCTGGATAATGCCGCGTTTATAGTAAGTGTGAAAAACAATACTGTAATTACTACGGTCAATAAGGAAGAAATGACCGGAAACGTATTTACAAACATAGACGGAACCGTAGTTATATAAAGCCGGACCTTTAAAGGAAGCTTTGTGCGCCCGACCGACTGAAGGCGCATGCTATGGTCCCGTATGTAAAGGGAGGATTTTTGAATCATGGTTAGATCGTTATATTCAGGCGTTGCCGGTATGGTTACGCATCAATCAAAGATGGACGTAATTGGTAACAATATTTCAAACGTAAGCACATACGGATATAAATCTTCAAGAGCAACGTTCAGGGACGTTTATTATCAAACCAGTTCCTCGGCTTCTGCCGCTACCGCTACAAGCGGAGGTACTAATCCGACGCAGATAGGTTACGGTGCAAAGCTTGGAAGCGTTGACGTAAATCATTCGCAGTCTGTAATGTCCACTACCGGATATACTCTTGACGTAGCTATTGCGGGTGAGGGGTATCTTCAGGTAATGGACGCCGACGGAAATATTTTTTATACGAAAGCCGGTATGCTTGATATTGACGCAGAAGGAAATGTTGTCGACGTGAACGGAAATTTTGTTCTCGGCGTTTCGGGGGATCCGACCGGTAAGCCGGCTTCCTCTAATAAGATCAAGATTTCGCTGCCTTATGAAAGCGCTGCGGCGGCTCAGACCTCTGATACGATCAACGGCAATATTTATACAATAAACGCTTCCAATGAAAACGAATACGGCAATGTAAATATAGTCTTTGCCTCAAGCTCAAATATGCCTTTGGGCCAAAAAGCTTCCGCAGTAATAACAAGCTCTTCAATCGTTGTAACGCTTAATTCCAACGAATCGTTCAGCAGTCTTGCAGAGCTTAATCTTGAAATGAATAATGCGATAACGGCGGCTAACGGCGGTCAGAAGCACCAGGCGGGAGATTTTACAATTAATATGAGCGATCCTTCAGCATTTTCCGGCTCGCTTACCGGCGCGGAAATCGTTAATCCTGATTTCGGAGTAAAATCGGGTACCATATCTCTTCCTGATAATATATCGCAGTATTTCAGTATAAAGTCCGTAGGAGACGAATTCAGCGGACAGGGCGCCGCCAGCGTAAGCTTTGTGCTTAACAACGACGACAGCTTTACTATCACAATGGGCGCTTATACTGCAACTATTACTGCTGAACAGATGTCTAAGGCAGGTACTGTCGTTATGAAGAATAACGGCTCCTCTACAGATTCATTTGTTCTGTCTTATCCTAATCTTGATACAGTAAAAACGTACGGCATTGATTCTATGACAGGCACTGCAAACCTTACTCCCAGCGAGCCTTCAGCAAATCTTGGACTCGGACAGGGAAACTTTATGCTTTCAGGAGGAACGGAGGGAGGAGAACAGACTGTTGCCGATCTTACCGGAATAGCTATTGACGACAAGGGCATTATTTCAGCTACTCATCCTACGTTCGGTCTTATGGAAATAGGAAGAATAGACCTTGCAACGTTTGCGAACCCTGCGGGATTAAGCCAGGTAGGAGATACTTATTTTGCCGAGTCTCAGAATTCGGGTCAGCCTATACTCGCCGTTGCCGGAACGGACGGAACCGGAGATATTCTCGGCGGAACGCTTGAAACTTCAAATGTAGATCTTGCTCATGAAATGGCGGATATGATAACGACTCAAAGAGGCTTTCAGGCGTGTTCAAGGCTTATAACAGTATCTGATACTATGCTTGAGGAACTGATTAATTTAAAGAGGTAATTTGATTTTACAATTCCGGACGATATAATCGTCCGGAATTGTAAATAAATATAAAGGAGAAAACGGATATTCCGTTAATGACTGATATGATTATTCTAACAAAACTCAACGGGCAGAAATTTGCCTTAAATAACCGCCTTATTGAAACAATTCAGGAGAATCCTGATACTACGATTAAGCTTTCCAACGGAAATGTATATATAGTAGAAGAGCCGATGGAAACTGTTTTAAATATGATAACAATGTATGAAAAGAAATAAGTAAAGCCTTTTCATATTTTATATATTAATGACTCCATATTAGAAAGGGACGTATAATTATGGATTTTTTATCATTTCTCGGGTTGATAGTTGGCTTTGGATGTATTATTATATCAATACTTATGGGAGAAACGCCTGACGGAGCATTTGAATTAGTACCGGCACAGCTTCAGGGTTTTTTTGATCTGCCTTCAATAATGATAGTTTTCGGCGGAACTATTGCCGCTCTTATGGTTTCGTTTCCTCTTAAAGCTTTTGCAAAAATTCCGAAGCACCTGAAAATTATTTTCTTTCCTAAAAAATACAATCCGCAGCAATATATAGAACAGATTGTTTATTTTGCTAAGGAGGCAAGAATTAACGGTCTGCTTGCGCTTGAGGATAAGCTTTCGGAAACAAAGGACAAGTTTCTTAAAAATTCTATTTTGCTTGTTGTAGATTCAATTGAGCCGGAAAAGGTGAGATCGCTTCTCAACAGAGAGCTTGAATATTTGGAAGAACGTCATGTGCAGGATACCGCGTTTTATTATAAGGGCTCGGAATATGCGCCTGCGTTTGGTATGATAGGCACGCTTATCGGACTTATTAACCTTTTGGCCAACCTTGAGGACACGGCTACCCTTACTAAAAATATGGCGGTAGCTCTTGTTACTACTTTCTATGGAGTTATACTGGCAAATCTTATTTTCAAGCCTATTGCAAATAAGCTTAAGGCAAGGCACGAAGAAGAGTATCTTTGCAAAATGATTATCAGCGAGGGCGTTCAGGCTATTCAGGACGGAGATAATCCCAACTTTATTCAGGAAAAGCTTACAAGACTTCTTCCGGCATATTCATTGAAGGGTGATCTTAAAAACTCTAAATAATACAAATTAACAGGGGGAAAACGGTATGGCAAAGAAGAATAATGATGAAAGCGGCGGAAACTGGATGGATACATACGGCGATATGGTTACTCTTCTGCTGACATTCTTTGTTATGCTTTACAGTATGTCGTCCGTACAGGAGGATAAATGGGCTATGCTTGTCCGCGCGTTCAATATACACGGCGACGAGGTTGTCGATCAAATTGTTTTCGGATATTCGTCTCAGTCCGACGGAACGGAGCCGTTTCAGAATACCGGAAATGCGGGTACGATGGGACCTCAGCAAAACAGTCTTGTCAATTCCGAATTGGACGAGCTTTTTATTAATATTCAGCAGTATGTTGAAGATCACAATATGCAGGAAAGTATAAGCGTGAAGCAGGGGGACGACAGCAAGCAGGGCACGGGTTCCGACTCCTCGGATTCAACTGAAAAGCCTTACAGCCAAGACGGCGACAAATCGAAGAACATATATATTCAGTTCAATAATAACGTATTGTTTATGCCTGACGAGGCTGTATTGCGGGACGACAGCTATGAAGTCATGGAATTTCTGGGCGAGTGCCTGCAAAAGGTTGAGCCTGATATAGCTTTGATTATAATTAAGGGACATACGGCTATAAGTCCTACATCTGTAGTCGATTCGCGCCTGCTTTCGTCAGACCGTGCCAGCACTATTTCAAATTACCTTGAAAATAAATATGAAATACCGTCTACAAAGCTCTATCCCATAGGCTTATCGGGAGATTATCCCATTGCTACCAACGAGAATGAAGAGGGAAGAAGCAAAAACAGGCGTGTTGAAATTGTTATTATAGGAAAAAACAGCGATCTTGCTAAAAGCGGTGAATTACTTAGAATTCTCGGCGCCTCGTTTGATACCGGCGTAGCCGATATCGAGAATATTTCAGGCGATTAATTTTATCAGTCAGGGAGTAAGCTAATGAGCAGAAATACCAGTAAACAAAAATCCGGAAATTTAGATGCGGCTCAATATTATAATTTTCCTTTAAGCTCAGACGGCGGCGAGGATAAAAGAATAAAGGATTATGATTTTAAAAAGCCTAAAAAATTCACAAAGGAGCATTTAAGAGGTCTTAATACTGTAAATGAAAATATTATAAGGATATTTGCGTCTAATATATCAAGTATGCTAAGAGCATTTTGTGAAATTGATATGCTTAAAATGGAAGAATGCCGTTATATGGAATATCTCAATATGCTTCCGGATAAGACTTTTATCGGACTTATCAATATGAGCGTAGACGATCAGAATCTTAACGACTGTACAGCTATAATACATTTTCCGTCCTCTGTTAACTTTTTTCTTATCGATATTCTCTTAGGAGGCGACGGACACGGATATAAGCTGAACAGGGGGTATACTGAAATAGAAATCGCAATTCTCGAAAACTTCTACGGAAAGCTAACGCAGTACTTTGCAGAATCATGGAAAAGTCTGGTCAACGTAAAATGCGAGCTTTCAGGAAATGAAACAAACCCAAGACTCGCACAGTTTATTTCGCTGGACGATTCGGTAATAGTTTTGTCATTTCAAATAAAAATTCGCGATATAGTAGATAAATTCAGCTTTTGTATTCCGTCTATAAATCTTGATGAGATTTTAAGAACTACTCTTTCAAAATTCTCCAAAAATACAGTTAAGCAGGAAGATGAGAAGGAAAACTTAAGACGTGAGGCAATTGGAAATTCACTGAGAGACTCAACTATGGAGCTTACGGCGGTTCTTGATAATATTATGCTGGATATGCATGATATTATCAGTCTGGAGGTTTCCGATGTTATTCCGCTTAAACGAAAAATAGATGAAAATATTATTCTGACAGTTGAGGGCGAGCCTAAGTTTACCGCTAAGCTGGGCGACAGGAAAATAAAGAAATCGGTTAAAATCTGCGATATTGCTAAAGATGCGGATATAAATGAATTTAATAATATCTGAGCTTTGAAGGGAGTTAATAAATGAAAAACAATGCTAAAATTGAGGATTCTATACTTGAAGGATTTGAAGAACTGCTGACGATAGGACTTAATTCCTCTTCTGAAATTTTATCTAAGCTTTTGAATAACGATGTTGAATTGAAAGCTGAGGAAATCGTATCTGAAAAAATAGACGGACTTGAATCCTTTGGCGTTGAAGCGGGAGTAGTAGTAGCTCTTAATTTATCAGGAGCGTTAAACGGAAAGACGGCGATTGTTATTCAGAATAACTATGCTAAAGGTATTCTGAATATTCTTATGAATTCTGACGACGATAATGAGGATTCCGACGACGATATAGACGAAATTTCCATGGGAACCTTTAAGGAACTGGTGGGGCAGATGGCTTCTGCTTTTTCCGGGTCTCTTACCAGTTTTTTCGGGGCGGAGGTTAAAATAGAGGCGGAAAATATTTATGATCTTTCCGAGGAATGCGACGAAATAGCTGAGATATTTGGATGCGGCTCCGACGCTAAGGTTTATAGCATAATAAGTAAGTTTTCCGTAGGGGACGAATTAAGCGGCAGTTTTAATATAGAAGTAGATTATGACACCTTTAATTTTACTTCCGGAAAGCTTAATATGATACCGGAGAACGAGGATGAAAGTATGTTTCTCAATGCTATTGCCGGAGGAAACAATCCAATGGATCTGAAGGCGGTCGCGGAAGCGAGAAAGGCGGGAAAGCCGGTTTCTGTGGTAAAGGATTCCATCAGTGTACAGTCCGCGCAATTCCCGAATTTTTCAAATCAGGGCAGCATAGGCGGTATATCGCTTCTTCAGGGAAATATGGATTTGCTTATGGACGTTCCTCTTAGCGTAACAGTTGAGATTGGTAAAACACGCAGGAAAATGCGCGACATTATGGAGTTTACGCAGGGCACGGTTATTGACCTGGAAAAGCAGGCCGGAGCTCCGGTGGATATTGTTGTGAACGGTCAGCTGATCGCCAGGGGAGACGTTGTGGTTATCGACGATAATTTCGGCGTCAGAATAACTGAAATTGTAGGAAACAATGGGTTTGTGTCAAAGGAATAAAATAGTTTTTTAAGACTTGGAGAATTTTTGTGGAAGGTAAATCAATAATAGGCCAGATCGGCGTTGTATTTGGCACGCTGCTTGCGATTGCTGTAATTCTTTATTTGGCCTATGCTGCTACGAAGCTTTTGGGAAAACGCTTTTCCGTTAGGGGAGGCGGCAGTAAAAAAATCAAAATATTAGACAGCGTTTCTGTCGGACAGGGCAAAACTATCTTAATCGTTCAGACCGGAGGCAAAACCTTTCTTATAGGCTCGGGGCAGGATATAAATCTTATAAGCGAGCTTGACAGCAACGAGTTCTTATGCGACGGCGATGTCTTGCAGCCTCAAACCACGGATTTTAAAACGGCGTTTAAAAAGGTGCTGGAAAATAATTTCGGCAGAAAAAACAGTAACAAAGAGGAGAATGAGAATGGCGGCAGTGATAAGAAATAAAGCTGCAAAGAAAAAGCTTTTAAAATATATTATCTGCTTTATTATCTGCCTTGCGGTTGTTATAGTTTCCTTTAGTTTCCTTGCCGCTTCTGTATCGGCGGAGTCTTCAATTACGCTTGATATTAGTTCCGGTGAAGCGGACGAAAATTCAAGTGTACTTGATATACTTTTTTTGCTGGCGTTTCTGGCGCTGATACCGTCGTTTTTATTAATGATGACATCCTTTGTCAGGATTATTATCGCTCTTTCATTTTTAAGAAACGCTATTGGTACACAGACTTCACCTCCTAATCAGGTGCTAATAGGACTGGCTTTGTTTCTTTCATTATTTATAATGTTTCCTGTTTTAAAGGAAATAAAGCAAGATGCTTACGATCCGTATAAATCGGGAGAAATTACTATGGAGGAGGCAATAGCCGAGGGCTCCAGACCGCTTAAAACATTTATGCTCAAGCAGGTTTATGAGGCGGATCTTGATATGTTTATGAGCCTTGCCGACAGTCGCGGAATTATTGATTCGTCGGAATATACCAGTCAGGAGGATCTTCAGAATCTTAGTCTGGCTGTCGTTGTGCCGTCGTTTATAACCAGCGAGCTTAAAAGAGCGTTTCTTATCGGATTTCTGCTTTACATACCGTTCCTTCTCATAGACCTTATAGTGTCAAGCACTCTTATGTCAATGGGTATGGTTATGCTGCCGCCGACAACGATTTCCCTTCCGTTTAAGCTTATGCTTTTTATTGTAGTAGACGGCTGGAATCTGCTGTTTGAATCATTGATAATAAGCTTCAGATAGGAGTGTGTGTAAATGGATCAGGGAGAAGTTCTTCAAATATTCCGTTCGGCAATGTATGTCGGACTTGAAATCGCCGCCCCGCTGCTGATAGTGAGTATAGTAATAGGGCTTATTATTGCAATATTTCAGGCGGCTACGCAGATTCATGAGCAGACGCTTACGTTTGTGCCGAAAATTCTGGTGCTTGCCGTGATGCTTCTCGTTCTTGGTTCATGGATGATGACTACATTTTCGGAATTTTTTAATCAGATCTTTGATATGATTGCCGGAATCTGAGGTAAAGGGTTTGGGAGAGCTTAGTTTAATTCTCAATAACATTGATTTATATATGCTTGTTTTTGCAAGGATGGCAGGTATAATTCTGTTCAATCCTCTGCTTTCAAGGAATAGTATTCCTGCGGCGCTCAGAACGGCGATTGCATTCGGGGTTACTATTTTGATAACGCCTATGGTACCTATTCCCGCGGGATATGATTCCGGAGCCATTGATTTTCTTCTTTACTTCGGAAAGGAAATTTTCATAGGATTTCTTCTCGGATACGTATTTATTATATGCTTATAACGGCGGGAGATATATTGGATATGAATTTCGGCTTTGCGATGGCCAAGATTTTCGATCCGGCAACGAATATTCAGTCGGCGTTTACCGCCAATATATTGAATCTCCTGTTTATTTTATATTTTTTTGCAACCAATAGTCATCTTGTTCTGATAGAGCTTGCCGTGTCTTCATATGATTTGTTTTCCGTTGGAGCCGGCGGATTATCGCTGCTATCAGCGGCGGAATTTGCAGTTGATATATTCGGAGCTGTTTTCGGTTTGGCTTTAAGACTTGCGATACCGTTTATAGCCGTTGAATTTATTTTGGAAATATCTATGGGTATACTTATGAAGCTTATCCCTCAGATACATGTGTTCGTAATCGAATTCCAGTTTAAAATACTTCTGGCTATACTTCTTCTTTATGTATTGGCGAATCCTATATCAGTTTTTATAGATAATTATATATTGATTATGTTTGATTATATGCACGACGCATTACAAGCTGCGTCCGGCTGAAATTGAATTAAAAGGGGGAATGAGGCTTGCCGGATTCATCGGAAGAAAAAACCGAGAAAGCCACTCCGAAAAAGCGTTCTGACCAAAGAAAAGAAGGCAACATTTTTCAGAGTAAGGAAGTAATAATAGCCTTTTCCCTAATTGTAACCTTTGTTGCATTTCGGCTGCTTTTTCCTTTAGTGAAAAGCTCGCTGACCGATGCGATAAAATCATATTTCAGTCTGGCCGGAACACAGGAAACACTTGAAATTTCAGATACAACTCAGCTTTTTATAAGCGGCTGTATAGTTTTTGCAAAAGCGGCTTTGCCGATGCTTTTGATTGCCGCTGCCGCCGCAGTGACAGCGGCGATTGTTCAGACGAAGGGACTGGTTTCTTTCAAGGCCATTAAGCCGAAATTCAGCAGGATGAATCCATTGAGCGGACTGAAAAATATGATTTCGCTCAAGGGAATGGTAGAGCTTTTAAAATCAATACTTAAAATAATTCTGCTTTTTTATATTATATATTTATGTATTAGAAGTGAATTGAATGTTCTTCCGAAAATGATAGACATGTCCGTAAATGAAGCGACTTCATCTATCGGTTCTGTTCTTTGGAATATTATCGTAAAGGTTTCGATTGCTTTTGCATTTGTAGCCGGCTTTGATTATCTTTATCAGCGCTGGAGCTATGAAAAAAATCTTCGTATGACCAAGCAGGAAATTAAGGAAGAATTTAAAATGACAGAAGGCGATCCGAAAATAAAGGGGCAGATTAAGCAGAAGCAGCAGGCTATGTCGAGACGCAGGATGATGCAGGCAGTGCCGGAAGCAGACGTTGTAATAAGAAACCCTACCCACTTTGCCGTTGCGCTTAAATATGACACAGAGAAAAACAATGCGCCCGTAGTAATTGCAAAGGGTCAGGATCAGTTAGCGCTGAAAATAGTTGAAATAGCTAAAGAGCACGATATAGTCGTAATGGAAAATAAACCTCTTGCGAGAGCGCTTTATGCCGATGTAGATCTGGACAGGGAGATTCCGTCAGAGTTTTATAATGCGGTAGCCGAGGTTCTCGCTTATGTATACAGCTTAAAGGAAAAGGATTTGAGAAGGTCTTGAAGAAAATATTAAAATTAATGAATAATGCAGTCGCGGCATTTGTCGTTTTAGTAGTATTCCTTTTGATTATACCGCTGCCGACGGCAATTTTGGACTTTATGTTCATTATGCAGCTGGGACTTTCGCTTGTTATTCTTCTGATGACGATGTATGTAAAGGAAGTACTGGAGTTTTCAGTTTTTCCTACTCTGCTTCTTGTTACTACAATGCTGAGGCTCGGTCTTAATATTTCATCTACCCGTTCGATTCTTACAAACAACGGATATGCCGGAGAGGTTGTAAAGGTATTCGGTCAGTTTGTAATACGCGGCGACGTAGTGGTAGGTCTTGTTATATTCCTTATTATAGTTTTGGTTCAGTTTCTTGTTATCACAAAGGGCGCTGAGCGTGTGGCCGAAGTGTCCGCGCGTTTTACACTAGACGCCATGCCCGGAAAGCAGATGGCAATTGACGCCGATCTCAGTTCAGGGCTTATAGACGAGCAGACCGCAAGGTTACGGCGTTCAAACATACAGCGTGAAGCGAGCTTTTATGGAGCTATGGACGGTGCGTCTAAGTTTGTAAAGGGAGACGCGATAATGTCGATTGTGGTTACTTTTATCAACCTGATCGGCGGTATAGTTATAGGCTTGATAAACGGCGGAAGCTTCGGCGACGTTATCAGTACATACAGTGTCGCAACCGTCGGCGATGGGCTTATGTCTCAGATCCCGGCGCTGCTGATATCGGTTTCAACGGGTATGATTGTAACTCGTTCTGCTTCCGAATCAAATATGAACGATGATTTTTCGAAGCAGTTTCTATCTCAGCCGAGAGTGCTTTTTCTTGCCGGAATCGCCTTGCTTTTTCTTATTTTTATCGGTTTCCCTCCGCTGCAGCTTATATTGCTGTCGGCAATTCTTATTACAGTTTCAGTTATGCTTACAAGACGTGCCAAGCAGCTCGTTCCGGAAACTCCTGAGGAGGAATTGCCCGAAGAGCATATTACCAGCGAGGCGGAATATTACAGAAATATTGATAATCTCTATGAGCTTTTAAATGTTGAGCAGATTAAAATAGAATTCGGCTACAGTCTTATACCTCTGGTAGACGAAAACAGCGGCGGAAATTTTCTCGATCGTGTAGTTATGTTCAGAAAACAGTATGCTATGGAAATGGGTATTGTAATACCCCCTGTTCAGCTTAAGGACAGCGGTCAGATAAACCCGAATCAGTATTCCATATGTATAAAGGGCGAGGAGGTTGCTCGGGGCGATATTCTGGTCGATCATTTTCTTGCGCTCGCTCCGTCTGAGGAGGAGGATACGGTTGACGGCATAGATACGATAGAGCCGGCGTTCGGAATAAAGGCTAAATGGATCAGCGACGATAAAAAGGTTAAAGCGGAGCTGCTGGGTTATACTCTGATAGATCCTGTTTCCGTGATAATCACTCATCTTTCAGAGATAATAAAGGCTCATGCATATGAGCTTCTAAACCGTTCAGAAATAAACAATATGCTTGAAAATCTCAAGAAGACCAACGAGGCTATCGTCAATGATACTATTCCGGCGGCAATTACTGTCGGAGAGCTGCAGAAGGTGCTGTGCCGGCTTTTACAGGAGCAGGTGCCTGTCAGAGATCTTGAAACTATCCTTGAGACGCTGGGAGATTACGGTCCGAAAATCAAGGATACAGATATGCTTACAGAATATGTCCGTCAGTCTCTTAAACGTACAATCTCTCATAAATTTGCAGAAGCTGGTCAGCTTAAAGTTATCAGTCTGGACGCTCAGGTTGAAAATCTTATTATGGGTTCGGTCAAGAAAATGGACAACGGCTCATATCTTGCGCTTGATCAGGACAGTATACAGAAAATCGTTATCGCTTCGACTGAACAGATAGAAAAAATACGCGATCTAATACCTTCGCCGGTTATACTTACATCTCCGATTGTCAGGATATATTTTAAAAAGCTGATCGATCAGTTCTGTCCTAATGTCAACGTACTTTCATTTAACGAAATAGATACAAATATACAGATACAGGCTTTGGGTACTATTGAAATATGATTTTTTTGAATGTATTACTTGTCAAACATCGGTTTTTACTGTATAATATATTAAAAGGGGGCTGAAAATGATTAATTTATCGGAAAAAGAAAAGCTTACCGATGAGGAATTTGCAGCTCTTTATAATGAATATAAAACAAGCGGTAATATTGCGTTAAGAAACAGGCTTGTTATGGCATACAGCTATATAGCGCAGGTATCGGCATTTCAGCTAAGAGGAATAGCTGATACTACCGCTCAGGTTGAGGATATGATAAATCAGGGTATCGTTACTCTGATTGACTGCATTGACAGATATGATATTTCAAAGGGAATAAGATTTGAGTCATATGCATATATGAGAGTCAGAGGGGGAATTATTGACCTTATAAGAAAACAGGATTGGATTCCCCGCAGAGTAAGAGTCAATGCAAAGGAGATTAACAGGACTGCAAGCGAGCTTGCGAATATGCTTGGACGAGAGCCTACTCAGCAGGAAATAGCGGACAAGATGGGTATTGATATTCAGAAGCTCCGCAAATATAATGCTGAAATATCAAATGCCGCCGTTTATTCCTTTGAAGAGCTTATTCAAAATGTTTCCCAGATGGGAGGCGCGCTGGAAAACAGTTCAGCGGATGACATTACTCCCGAGCGTAATCTTCTCAGGGAAGAGCTTAGAAAGGTTCTTAAAGAGGCGATAGAAAACCTTTCAGAACGCGAGCGTCTGGTTATAACTCTTTATTATTTTGAAAATTTGAATCTTTCTGATATATCAAAGGTTATGGAAGTAAGCGTTCAGAGGGTTTCGCAAATAAATACGCGGGCTGTTACAAAGCTGCGTGATTGTCTTAAGGATTATTTGTTTTAGATATTGAAAGGAAAAAATTATGTTAGCAGGATTTTATACCGCTGCTTCCGGTATTCTGGTGCAGCAGAGGAATATTAATGTTATTGGTAATAATATGACTAATTCTCAAACGGTTGGCTATAGAAGCCAGCGTGTTATGCAGTCCACATTTGAACATAATTTTCTTACTAAATATGAGGACGGCAAGTATAAGTATATAGGCGAAGGGGATCCGGCGACTCTTGTTGACGAGGTTGAAACTAATTTCAACGCTTCTTCTCTTGAAGATACCGATAGTCCCTTTGATATGGCCGTAGCAGGAGAGGGCTATTTTAATATACGCGGTGAGAACAGACAATACATGACCAGAAACGGAAATTTTAACATAGATGAAGAAGGTTATCTGGTACTTGACGGTGTAGGAAGAGTCATGGGCGAAAGCGGAGATCTGCTGATAGGCGGATCGGATTTCACTGTTACTAAGGAAGGGTATGTATTCGACGCAAATAATCAATATTTAGATAAATTACTTATTACAAGAGTAGCGGAAGGCTCAGAGCTGAAAAAATATCCAAACGGAATGTTCAGTACGGACAGGGCAAATATTGTTGACGATTCGGATATTTATCAGAAAACGCTTGAGCGTTCAAACGTTGATATGAATCAGGAGTATACTCGTCTTATCGAGGCTCAGAGAAATCTTCAGGCATGCGCTACCGCTCTTTCGACTGTAGACGCAATGAACGCTAAGGCTGCAACTCTTTCCAGTATAGCCTGAAACGAGAGGAATATGAATTATGAATAATGCTTTTTATACGGGTGCGTCGGGACTGAGAGCGCATCAGACGGCAATTGATATTACGTCGCATAATCTTACCAACAGCAATACATACGGCTATAAGGCGACAAAACCTGAGTTTCGAGAGCTTCTTAATAATAATATGGACATAAACAAGAACAGGGAGCTTGGAGAAAATGAAAAGATACTTAAAGGACACGGAGTAAAAATGTCAAATCAGGATCTGCTGTTTACTCAGGGAGCGTTTTATAATACGGGATATCAGCTTGATTACGCCATTCAGGGCGACGGACTTTTTGCGCTGGACCGCGGCGGTGAAATTGAATATACCAGAAACGGTTCCTTTGGTTTAAGTATCGAGGGGGAGAATGCTTACCTTGTTTCCGGAGACGGGGCTTATGTTCTTGACCATAATTACAACCGGATTGCAGTTCCGTATAATCAGGGTTCAAACGTTATAAACAGTCAGGGACTTTCAGACAGGCTGGGAGTGTTTACCTTTTCAAATCCATATGGCTTAAGACGTCTTGACAATGCAAGTTTTCAGCCGACTGATATTTCAGGAGACGCTGAAAATGCGGCTGACGGCGATTATAATATATTTGAACAGACGCTTGAGCGTTCAAACGTGGACGTGGCAAAGGAGTTTGCCGACGTTATCGTTTCACAGAAAGCTTACCAGTTTTCAGCAAGAGTAGTTTCTACAGCAGATGAAATAGAACAGGTTGCTAACAGCCTGAGAAAGCAGTGATAGTTATTTAGGGGGCGGAATTATGGCTGATATGATAAGGGCGGCAACGCCTATTACAAATAAAAATATTGTTCAGCCCCTGCGTGAGCATCATGACGCGGATATTGCCCCCTTTGATTTACAGGATCCTTCAAAAATTGTAAAGGCTCTTCCGGATTCAGAGCTGCTAAAACAAAATACCGGTAATATAGAAAAGCAGACAGCTCCTGAAATCCTTATGGATTTATTAAAGGATCCGTCTGTTACTGTTAATTTTATAAAAAATATACTAATGCTGCAAGAGATCGTCGGATTGATTTCTATGCAGAACGCCCCTGTTACAGAAGAAATCGAACAGCTATTTTCGCAGTTGGCTGTTAAACCGGAAAATCTTCCCGAGGAACTAATAAGGCAGGAAAATTCGTCTACTGCGTTTAAGGGTGAATTGTTCGATTTTTTGCGTAACATGGTAAAGGAAAATCCGTCTCCGGAATTGAAAAATGCAGTTATTAATGTGCTTAAGGCGGTTAATTCGGAAAATACGAAGCAGGAAGTGCTCAAGGCTCTTTCAGGAACTATGAAATATCTTTCTGAAACGCTGTCGCCGAATAAAGAACTGTCCGACAGACTTGCAAATCTTTCCGCAAGATTCCGTTCTGAAAGCGCGGACGCGGAATTTCCGGTATTAAAGCATGAAACCGCTCTTGCAATGCAGGATATAGAAAAAAGCATAATGTTTTCTAAAAAGCTTTCTTGTCTTACGTCTATGGTTACATATAATCTTTCAAGATATAATACAAATTCATCTTTTCTCAAAGACGCGGCAAGCGAATTTCTTATGTTTATACCGGAGGATACTAAAAGAGCCGGATTTCTTCAGAAGCTTTATAACAGTATTTCAGGACATGGAGTAAAAACCGGTAATTCAAGGGTTCTTGACGTGCTGATTAAAATCCTTGAAAAACAGACCGACAGCGAGAGCGTTATGCAAATGAAGGGAGAAAGCGTGGAAAGCGTTATACACAGTCTCTTGTCATCGCCGAGCAACTTTACTCCTTTGCTGCATTTTATAGCGCCGATTGACGACGGTCAGTCTAAGGCCTTTGGAGAAATGTGGATAAATCCTGATGAGGATAACGGCGCATCTTCAAAAAATCAGTCCGGAGATCGTCAAAGAACAATTCATATGTTTCTGGTATTCGATATTCCGGATATCGGAAGATTTGAAACAGAGCTTTATGTAAGGGACAAGAAAATTGATCTGTCGCTTATGTGTCCTGCGGTAATGCAGGAGAAATTCAATTCGCTATCAGCGCAGCTTAAGGAAAGTATAAGCTTTTCAGATTACAGTTTTAATGATATAAGAGTTTCAAGGCTTGAAAAATCGCGCTCTTTGATTGAGGTTTTTCCGACGCTTCCGCAGAAAAGGACTGGGATTAATGTTAGAATTTAACCGAAAAAATAAAGCTGTAGCTTTAAAATACAATGCCGACGTTGATAAGGCTCCTGTTATTATAGCTTCCGGTTCGGGAGATATAGCTAATAAGATAATCGATATAGCAGAGCAGAACGGAATACCGGTATATAGGGACGACAGCGCGTCCTCGCTTATGTGTATGCTTGAAGTGGGAAACAGTATTCCTCCTGAATTATACGAGGTTATTGCTGCGATATATTGCCAGCTTCTGAAGGCTTCAAAGGATATAAAAACAGTTAATTCTGAAAAATAAACAATCGGAGGTTTCATTATGGCTGAATTACCAATGCCAAAGGATTATGAAGGATCTGTATGCGAAATAAAAACTATGGAGAATGAACTGATAGCTATTGGAAAAATAAAAGAGATCTCTCAAAAATATATTAAGATAAATAATGAAAAAAAGGAATTGCAGATAGTAGATTACGGAACATCAATTAAGGTGAATGTATTTAACGGTAAAAATGGATTCAGAGTTCTTGTGGGCAATGTTTATACTTCGACTAAAAGCGATATGAGCGTTGATAATGTAATTAACCTTGTAGACAAGGAAAGAAGAAACTTTTTCCGAGTGGACATGGAAATATCGGCAAAAGTCGTATTTAAAAAAACCGCTATGGATATGTATCCCACAGAGGCCGACGTTACAATAATGGATATGAGCCTTAGCGGACTGAGATTTAAAACACCGTATACTTTTTCTGAAAATCATACTTTATCTATAGAGCTAAATCTTAATAAAAATAAAAATTCCTGCTTTCAATGCAGGATATTGAGAATAATAGGATTTGAAAACGGAGAATATCAGTATGGATGCGAATTTGTATACAGTAAATCGGAGGACGCCGATTTGCTTTGTTCGTTCCTGTTTAAAAAGCAGAGGGAATTTCTTAACAATAGAAATAGCCTGTAAAGGTGGGATGATATTATGAGCCTGTTTAAAAAGTTCAGAAAAAAACGCGAGACATCCGATAAAAAGGAAGAAATTTCAGAAGGCGGCTTATCAGAGCAGGACGCCGGAAAGAAGCAGGCGGTAAAGACTGCGGATAGTAATGAATCAAAGAATATATATATATTGAATCCGAGACTGGCAATAAAGAAAAAAACTCCGATATACGATTTGTGGAAAATCTATCATTCCTCAAACGGTTTAATCGAAAGCTTTTCGCCTCTTGAATATATTGAAAAGACTATAATTAGAGCCAAGGAGCAGATGGGCGGCGAAGAAGAGTTTAACGGTCTGGATATTAACGAAACGGAGCTTTTGAGGTTTATACAGGAGATCCAGAAACGTTCCGAGGTAATATTAAACGGTATCAAAGCTGAAAAATCCTCGGCTTCCGGTGGTGATAACGGCGGCAGAATGAATTCGACTCCTTTGAATGCAGAGCCTTTTCTTTATATGACAAATAATAAGCTTAGACTATGGATTTTCGTTTTCGGACCATTGAACGGTGGATCTGATGTATCGTCGGAGCAGATCAGGCTTAAGCTTGAAGAAATGAATGTCAGATACGGAGTTAAAGATGAGGTTATAAATAAAATTGCTGAAAATAAGATTTATTTTAAAATAATTGAAATTGCTAAGGGTAAAGAAGCGGTAAACGGTAAGGACGGTTCAGTTAAAAATCTTTATTCGAAAACGAGAAATAAGATTAATATTAAGGAAGATGTTCAGGGGAATGTAAATTATAAAGAATTGAATATGATTCAGAGCATACATAAGGGAGATGTTATCTGCCAAATAACTCCTCCTACCCTTTCCGTTAACGGAGTATCGGTAACAGGAGAGCCGATTAAAGGTAAGGACGGAAAGCCGCCGCATATTCCCGCTGGCAAAAATACGGTTTTATCTGAGGATAAAACAAAGCTGCTGGCAGATATAGACGGAGAAGTAGTGTATGAAGGAAACAAGTTTAATGTAAAGAATCTGTTGACTATTAATCATGACGTTGACAATTCAATTGGAAATATTGATTTTACCGGTGATATACTTATAAAGGGCGACGTTAGAGAAGGCTATTCTGTAAAAGCCGAAGGTGACGTTACAATTTTTGGCACAGTAGAGGGCGCAACGGTTATTGCCGGAGGCGATCTTACGATAGAAAGAGGAATGACAGGCGGCAATAAGGGAGTAATTGAAACACAGGGTATTCTGAAATGCCGTTATCTTGAAAACTGCCGGGTATACGCCAAGGGCGGCATAGAGGCTGAACAGATTATGTACAGCGCTCTTTCAACGGACGATAGTATTATAATTAAAGGAAGAAAAGGCTCTGTGACAGGCGGTAAGCTGATTGCCGGCAGATCTATTGAAGCGGTTTCTATCGGTACGCCCCTTAACGGTAATCTTAGGACTGAAATCGTTCTTGGGGCTGTTCCGGAGCTTATCATGGAAGAAAAACGAATACAAACGCATCTTGACGATATTCAGGATAATATTTTCAAAATGGCTCAGGATATAAAATATCTTGAGAGCAATATTGAAAACGTTAACGTTGAACGCAAGGAACTTCTGAAAAATCTGAAGTTTCAATATCAGATTATGAATATGCAGAAGATGAAATATGAAACCTCGCTTGAAAAAATTAAGCGGAAAATTCAAAGCAACACTGAGATGTGCAGCTTAAAATGCAGTAATATATACCCTATTATTAATTTGAACGTTTGCGGAAGCTTATATACCCTTGATATGGAATTGAAGGAATGCTCGATTGCAAGGAAAAACGATAAGACTTATATTATGAGTCCGAATTTGAAAGAAACAATAGTGTTTTAAGCAATATGCACAAAATATTCTCGTAAATGTTATGGAATATTTACCGTTTACTTTTTCGGTTTACGGACGATATATATAGTATAAGCAACAAAACGTTTGGCAGCCCTTGAAGGAAGGGCCCTCCCGAAAAGGGCTGCGCGATTTAATTGCTGTTAAATTTTCTCATAAATTTACGGAAACAGGGAAGTTTCTGAATTAATTTAAACATGGAGGTATTGTTATGGGAATGGTAGTTAGAACTAATATGATGGCTATTAACGCCAACAGAAATTTAGGCAAAAACAACAAGGGCGTTTCAGGTTCTCTTGAAAAGCTGGCTTCCGGTTTCAGAATTAACCGTGCAGGCGACGACGCTTCAGGTCTTGCTATTTCAGAAAAAATGAAGGCTCAGATTAAGGCGTTGGGTACTGCTTCAGATAACTGTGAAGACGGTATTTCTCTTATCCAGACCGCTGAAGGATATATGACTGAAATTCACGATATGCTTAACAGAATGGTTGAGCTTTCTGAAAAATCCGCTAACGGTATCAACGAAGACAGCGGTAATACCGGCGTTTCAGCTTACGGTGTAAGCGGCGGCGTTCAGAATGCCGGAACAGACAGAGCTGCTCTTCAGGCTGAAATGGATCAGCTTTCTGCTGAAATTGACAGAATCGCTATGACTGCTAATTTCAACGGAAACAAGCTTCTCAACGGTGCTCTTGACAAGAATACAGTTTCTATCATCAATGAAGACGGAACTGCTTCAAATGCTGCCGGTAAGGTTATGACATTCCAAATCGGCGAGACGTCTAATAAGGCTGATAAGCTTTGCGTAAACATTAAGAGAATGACAACTGACAGACTCTTCTCTTCAATGAAGTCTCAGACTGTTATTTCTGCTGATGGTTCAACAGCTTTAGGTAATCAGAATCTTACAATCAAGAACGGCGCCGGCGCTACGGCTTCAACGGTTGTTGACGCTACTCAGGCTGCGTCATCAGGTGTTGCTTCAGCTAACCAGGCTGGTCTTACAATCAATATCAGCGATCAGGCTTTTGCTTCTAAGGCTGCTGAATGCCTCAGAGACGCTATCGATGAAGTATCGCTTCAGAGAGCACAGCTTGGAGCTACACAGAACAGACTTGATTATACAATCAATAACCTTGATACAACTAAGGAAAATATGGAATCAGCTAACAGCCGTATTCGTGATACAGATATGGCTGAAGAGATGATGAAGTATACACAGGGCAACGTTCTTACACAGGCTGCTCAGGCAATGCTTGCACAGGCAAATACACAGCCTCAGAACGTACTTCAGCTTCTCCAGTAATTCATATTTTGAGTATTGAATTTTACTTAATATCGGTAATGAACCGCTCTTGAAAAAGGGCGGTTTATTACTAACTGTTTACATATATGAAAGCTCGTGCGCCTTAGGTTTTCATATATGTAAAAAAGGAGTAATATATGAAATCTAATATAAATAAATCGTCCGGCAATGATATAATTTTATCTATAGGCATGATTGTAAAAAATGAGGAAAAGCACCTTGACAATTGTCTTTCAGCTTTGAAAAGGTTTATGAATCAGATTCCCTGCGAGCTAATTATCGTTGATACCGGTTCTACGGACAGAACGAAGGAAATTGCTTTAAAATATACGGATAAGGTTTATGATTTTGAATGGATAAACGATTTTGCCGCGGCAAGAAATTTTGGTCTTGAAAAAGCAAAAGGCAAATGGTTTATGTTTCTTGATGCAGACGAGTATATGGATGAAGATTGCAGTGAAATGGTTAGCTTTTTTTCGATGCCGGAATTATATGAAAAATATAATTCAGCAAGCTATATCATAAGAAATTATGATGATAATGTTACGAAATCCGCCAATGATTTTTTGGGAAGCCGTCTTATAAAGCTTAAACCCGGCGTGAAATTTGAGGGCGCTATACATGAATATCTCCCCGGCGCTTTACCGCATGGTTACTTCGGTACTGTTTTTCATCATTACGGATATATGAATAACGATCCGGAATATATAAGAAAAAGAAATGAAAGAAATCTGCCGCTCATCTTGAAGGAATATGAAGAAAATCCTGAAGATGTTCGTATGCTCGGAATGCTTCTGGACGCCTTGGATAAGACAAGGGACAAGGTCATATATCTTGAAAAAGCGCTTGAACTTATAAAAAAGCCTGAAAACTTTTTCTGGAGAAATACAATACTTATCAGGGCTATGAGAATTTATTCCAAGGTTAAAGAATATAATAAGGTTTTAAAGCTTTGCAAGCAGTTTTTTGATATAGAGGGCAATGAAGATAACGTAGCAATATTGAACGTTTATTTGCTTCAGGCTGTAGTTTATGAGCAGACTGACGATTATGAAAAGGCTGTAATATCATTTCAGAATTATTTTAACGCATATGACCGATATAAAGACGGAAAGCTGAATACGTTGGAACTGCGTATGATGGTTTTAAGCGGCTGCAATGAATATGAACACGACCAGCAGCTTTTATCTATGATACATTGTTTATGTAAATTGAAAAGGTTTGATGAAGCCCATAAATATATGAATAAAATTGAAATAGATAAAATGCAGGCGCAGGAACTGAGAACTTATCTGGCAAATTATCGTGAGCTTTTAAATGAAAGCAAGAATTATAAGCAGGCGGCAGAACTGTATCATAATATTTTGTTAATGAATGATAATGATAAAACCGGCTTGATGTTATTTCTGCTGGAAGAATACTATATGAAGCATGAACTGGAACGTGAAAAATTTGCAGAGGATCTGATTAATTCAGGCGTTGAGGGTAAATATATTGATCTTATGAGGCTGGTGCGAGACAGCGCGGAGGGAAAAGATATAACCGCCGAGTTGACTTTGTTTATAAGCTCTGTGGATTCATGGAAGGATGGATATGCCGAGGCAATATATCTTGCCATGAAATACGATATTGATTTATCGGATGCTATATCGGGTATGTGTCATACGGTATTGAAATCACATTTTCCGATAATTGCGGAAGGACATGCCGATTACGCAGAGGTTGCGGTCAAATATTGTCTGCCGGAAAGGTTTTCAGATACGATCAGACAGCTTTTCTGGATGCTGTCTGCTTTGGAAACGGCAGTTTTATCATCTCAGAAGCTTTATACCGGAGATAAAAAAATATTGTTTGACAGATTTATTGCGGTTCTTGCGGATTATGTAATGAATATATACAATGCGGATCTTTTGAATCCTGAGGATATTGAGGTACTGCCGGAGCTTCATAGGTTTGGGTATTATATGATGCTTGCTGTTAACGCAAAAGAGAATAATGAGAATATTGCGTATATACGTTGTCTTAAGGAAGCCTTGAGTCTTTGTGAGCCGATGAAGGATTTGGTTTCATTTTATCTTGCAGAATTTGAAAATGAATTGAAAAAGCAGGGATAGAATGAAAAGAAAATTATGCTTTACCGCTGCGGCTTTTGTGTTCGTGCTGGGAATTTTTTTGACCTTAACAAGAAAAGATCCAATAGAAAAAAATATCGGTTATGTTTATCTCATATGCGGGGAGAATGAAACAGCTTTGAAGGGATATAAAGTTAGCTCTTTATCAAATAATAGAAAAACAGAATATGAACAAATTGATTTAAAGGAGATTGCAGATAATTTATATGAAATAAGTGTGACGGATAACGATAAGCCGGATATAAAGCTGACGTTTCGAAAGAATTTTACAGGAGCGGTAAAATACGATATATACGACGATAGCTTTAATATAATATCAGAATCTCAGGAAAATATATATTTTTCAGGCAGCGAAAAAGGAAAATATTATATATCTGTCGGTGTAAACTGGGGCAGCAAAAAGGAAAATATTCTTGTTAGATATTATTTTGCTGTTAATATCGGATAGTAACACAAACGCGGTTGACTTTGTCAGCCGCTTTTTTTAATTCTCACTTTAATGCAAGTTAATAATAAAATGAAAAAAATCCGCATATAAATTAACAAAAACTGTATTGGAGTGAGAAGATTGAAAGGTCAGCCAAACGACAGAGCAATAATGTTAGGACAATACATAATTGAGAATAAATCTACCGTAAGAGCGGCGGCAAAGAAATTCGGAATAAGTAAAAGCACTGTTCATAAGGACGTCAGCGAAAGATTGCCTAAAATACAGCCGCAGCTATATCCTGAGGTAAAAAAGGTGCTGGAGCAGAACAAGAAGGAACGTCATATCAGGGGCGGACTTGCAACAAAGAAAAAATATGAGGAGCTTGCGCTGAAACAAAAAAGTTACGGCAGATATCATGATTAACTGCCGTAACTGAATCTATATTAAAAGCATTAAATTCAGGCCGTCATTTCATTCAGCTGTTCTGAGGGCGCATAACGCCACTGAACAAAGCCGCGGTCTGATTTGCTGCTTATTATAGTTTATGCAGAAATCGTTAGAATGCGACAAGGAAAAAAATGTTTAAATATTATTTATAAAATCGTGGTAAAAAAATCCATGATTATATTGTAATTTTTACTAAAATATGCTAAAATAATATTATGGATATAAAAATGTAAAATTATGGAGTGTAAAAATGGGTTTTTATGATGATTTAAATAATGATATTTATTATATTGTCGAAGTTGAAGTAGAAACGGAAAAGCTTTATATGTTTACAAAACGCGTTGCTCTTCACTTTCCGGATATGGGTAAAAAGTTTTTATATAAGCGTTCTGCACAGCGGTATTTCAAAGATTCAGTTTTTGATGAAATGAACTGTAAGCATAAGATCGTCAAATATAGCCGTTTCAGAGAGCAGATAATAGACTGACAACAATATTTAAACTCTATTGACATATTTATAATTTAGATATAGAATTATAGATATAAACTAACGGTTCTATTTTGTCTTAATATAAGCTGTTGGAATGGAGTATAAAATGTCAGGTGAAAAATTAAATAAACGCTACACGCTTGGTGAAGAAATCTTCAACGCCGTTTCTCATGGTGCCGGAGGTTTGCTTTCTATAGCCGGCACAGTTGTATTGATCGTATTGTGCGCGGTTTATTCGGACGCATGGTCGGTTATAAGCGCATGTGTTTACGGGGCTTCTTTGATTATTCTTTACACAATGTCGACGCTTTATCACGCAATAACAAACGAAAAAGCAAAAAAATTTTTCAGGGTAATGGATCATAATACGATATTTTTTTTGATCGCCGGAACATATACGCCTTTTACACTGGTTACTCTCAGAGGAAAATTGGGCTGGATACTTTTCGGTATTGTATGGGGTTCCGCCCTAATCGGAATTATACTTAATTCCATAGATCTTGAAAAATTCCGTAAGCCTTCGGTAGTTTGTTATATTCTTATGGGCTGGGTTATTATTATTGCAGTTAAACCGATGCTTAATTCATTGCCGGGACTTTCGCTTGTTTTTCTTTTGCTTGGAGGAATATTTTATACAGTGGGCGTAATTTTTTATTCATTGAAAAAAATCAAGTGGTTTCATTCGGTGTGGCATTTATTTACCGTTTCCGGAAGCGTACTGCATTATTTTTCAGTGCTTATTGCCTTGTTGAAATAATAATCTGAAATCAAATAAAATCCGCAGATTAATTAAAATATCTGTGGATTTTTTTATTATTATAGAAAAAATGCCGTAAATACGCGGGTGGCTTGATAATCCAGTTAGAAATGGGCACGGTTTTATTTACATTTTCTATTGTTGATGTTATAATAATGCCATAATAAAAAGTAAAAAAGGAGGATTACATTATGGAGGAAAAAATAAACTTCGGAAAGTTTATTCAATTGAAGAGGAAAGAAAAGGGCTTATCGCAAAAGGATATGGCGGATAAGCTTTTTGTTACCGAATCGGCCGTCAGTAAATGGGAGAGAGGAATTTCATATCCTGATATTTCAATGCTTCAGGGAATATGCGAGGTCTTATCGGTAACAGAGCACGAGCTTCTAACCGCCAGCGATGATTATCGTCTGAAAGAAACTGAAAAAAACGCTAACAGCTATTTGAAGGTAGTAAAAACCTACAGTATTATTTTATATGCCGCGTATATTTTGTCGTTAGTTCCATGCTTTATAGTAAATATATGTCTCAGTCAGAATTTATCGTGGTTTTTTATTGTTCTGTTTTCTGAAATGCTGGTATTCTCTCTGCTTAACGTACCCGTTATCGTTAATAAACATAAAGGATTATGGACGATAGGCAGCTTTTATTTCTCACTGAACGTACTGCTTGCATATTGCTGTTTCTATGTAAAGGGCGATTGGTTTTTTACCGCGTTTCTGTCAGTAACATTTGCAATGGCGGTAGTATTTGTTCCTTTGATATTACTGGATAATATCTTTCCGGAATGTATCAGAAAGCATAATGCTATAATTTCTATGGGGATAGATTCCGTTCTTTTAATTTTACTGTGTATGTTCACGGCTAAATCTTGGACAGCTATTGAGATATGTATATTTCAATTGATTTTGCCTTGGTGCTATTTGTTTACTATACGCTACATGAAAATTAACGGTTTGTTTAAAGCGTCAATATGTACGTTTTTAACTGGATTAAACATTTTTATTTTGCGTCCTATTGTGAATGTTATTATTGATAATAAGCCGTTTAATCTGGATCCAATTAATTTTAAAATCTGGAATAATGAATATATCAACGGCAATATAACTATGATTGTATTTGCAGTATGTACATTTGTTTCAATGTTTTTTGTTATCGGAGGAATTATTAAGCAAGTTAAGGCAAAGGATAATATATGATTCATAATAATCTGCGGTTTTATCGCAGATTATTTTTTTATTTAAATATATAAAAGCTATTGACAAGAATACAAAAACATGGTATCATATGAACAGATAAACATATGAAAGGATATGCGGATATGGATAATGAAAAATGCGAGTATTTGTTTGTGCATGAGGATACTGTAAAAAAGGTCATAAATGATATGCCTGAGGAGGAAAAGCTTTATGATCTGGCAGAGCTGTTTAAAATATTCGGAGATTCCACAAGAATAAAAATTTTATACGCTCTTTTTGAAGCGGAACTGTGCGTATGCGACATAGCGCAGCTTTTGAAGGTGAGTCAGACGGCGGTTTCTCATCAGCTAAGGGTTTTGAAGACAAATAAGCTTGTAAAGAGCCGAAAGGACGGTAAAAACGTTTTTTACTCTCTGGCAGACGATCATGTCTACAGTATTATTAATCAGGGAATGGATCATATAAACGAATAATTGTATATAATAAAAAGGAGAATTTATTATGAAAAAAATATATAAGCTTGAAGAGCTTGACTGCGCTAACTGTGCTGCAAAAATGGAAGCGGCCATTAATAAAATAGAAGGAGTTGAGAAAGCGTCCGTTAGCTTTATGACGCAAAAGCTTATTATTGAAGCGGAGGAAGCCCGACTTGATAAAATTATGAAAAAGGCTGTAAAGGTATGTAAAAAAATCGAGCCAGACTGTAGAATCATCTTGTAATTAAATATTTGAACGGGAGACAGTTTATGAGTTTTGGACAAAAGAAAACATTAGTAAGAATCGTTATTGGGTTCGCAGCTCTTTTAATCGCGTCTTTTCTGCCTGCGGAAGGCTATTTACAGCTTGCGGCGTATCTTATGCCGTACCTTATAATAGGCTATGACATACTTTGGAGAGCCGTAAGAAATATAATGCACGGTCAGATTTTTGACGAGAATTTTCTTATGACTATTGCAACTGTCGGAGCGTTTGCCTTAGGGGAATACCGGGAGGGAAGCGCAGTTATGCTTTTTTATCAGGTAGGCGAGCTTTTTCAGAGCGTAGCAGTGGGAAGATCTAGAAAGTCTATTTCCTCTCTGATGGATATACGTCCTGATTATGCGAATCTTGAAAAGAACGGAGGAATTATTGAGGCCGATCCTGACGAGGTTTCCATAGGAGATATAATAGTTATCAGACCGGGCGAGCGAATACCTCTTGACGGCGTTATAATAGAAGGTTCGACCAGCGTCGATACTTCGGCGCTTACGGGAGAATCGGTACCGAGAAGTTTAACTGACGGCGATGACGTTATAAGCGGTTGTATTAATATAAACGGAGTTATAAGAGTAAGGGTAACAAAGGAATTTGGCGAGTCTACAGTTGCAAAAATCCTTGACCTTGTTGAAAATTCAAGCAGTAAAAAAGCAAAGGCGGAAAACTTTATTACCAAATTTGCAAGATACTATACGCCATGCGTTGTGACCTGCGCCCTGCTGCTTGCGGTAGTTCCGTCAGTTGTTACCGGAAATTGGTCGGAATGGATAAACCGCGCTCTTATTTTCTTAGTTATATCCTGTCCGTGCGCTTTGGTTATATCGGTTCCGCTTAGCTTTTTCGGCGGTATCGGAGGAGCGTCAAAATGCGGTATACTTATAAAAGGCGGCAATTATCTTGAAGCCTTGGCAAAGGCTGAAATCGTTGTGTTTGATAAAACCGGCACTCTAACAAAGGGCGTATTCAACGTAACCGCCGTACATCCGCAGATTATATCCGAGCAAAGGCTTATAGAGCTTGCTGCATATGCGGAAGTGTATTCAAGTCATCCTATTTCACGTTCAATAATAGAAGCTTTTAATGCTCAAATAGATAAATCCAGAATTTCAGACGTTAAAGAAATATCAGGCAGGGGAATAAAAGCGGTTATCGACGGCAAAGACATTTGCGTCGGAAACGGAAAGCTGATGGACGATATAGGCGTTAGCTGGCATCCTTGCCATCATATCGGGACAACGGTTCATGTTGCTTCAGACGGCGTATATGCCGGACATATCGTTATATCTGATAAAATTAAGGAGGATTCGGCTGACGCGGTAAAGGAACTGAAAAAAGAGGGCGTTAGAAAAACGGTTATGCTTACGGGCGACGCTAAGGCGGTCGGCGAGCGTATTTCTGCGGAGCTTGGTATAGACGAGGTATATACGGAGCTTTTGCCGGACGGCAAGGTTGAAAAGGTTGAAAAGCTGTTTGAAGAAAAATCTGAAAAAGGCAGGCTGATTTTTGTCGGAGACGGAATAAACGACGCTCCGGTATTATCAAGGGCAGATATAGGAATTGCAATGGGCGCAGTCGGCTCGGACGCTGCTATCGAGGCCGCCGATATTGTACTTATGGACGATAAGCCTTCCAAAATTGCAGCCGCAGTCAGAATTTCAAGAAGAACGCTTAAAATTGTTCATCAGAATATTGTTTTTGCTCTCGCTGTAAAATTCATTGTGCTGATTTTGGGAGCGGCCGGTATGGCTAATATGTGGGCCGCGGTTTTCTCAGACGTCGGAGTTTCAGTGATAGCTATTCTGAACGCTATGAGGGCGTTAAGATATAAAAATTAATAAGGGAAAGCTTTTTAAAATTGTAAATAATAAAAGCGGACGTTTATGGGGCGGTGAATTAAGAAAACATTTTAGCAAGGAACGGTGTAGCTAAACGGCTATGCCGTTCTTTGCTGTTTTTGAGTTGTATTTTGGGCTTTTTCTTTCGCCCGTCCAAAATCAAATGCACCGATGAAGTTATATACAATCGTGATTTCCCTTGTCTTGGATTTTTTGTCGGTATGGGAAACTTCGATACGATCTATAAACTCCCGTAGCATAGCAGCGTCAAGCTGCTGCATATCGGTGTACTTCTTTACCGCGCTGATAAACGCTTTAACGTTGGTCTTTTGTTTTTCCTGCTGCTTGATTTCTTCCCGTAGCACTTCTGCCATAGCTTTTAGATTGCTCTGTTCCAATTCGTAGTCATGGGACATTTTGATAAACCGTTCATCAGACAATTTCCCGGTTACATTGTCCTCATATAAATGCTTAAACAGATTATCCAACTCGGCAATACGGCTTTCGGCTTTGGAAAGTGTTTCGCGCTTGCGGGAAAACTCAACGTCGCGCTCTCGCAAACGGCTGTCTGCTGCTTCCTGCACAAACTCGGCTTCATACTCTGTTACATAGTCGATTGCTTCCCGTAGATTTTTCAAGACGATTTCATACAGAACAACATTTTTGATTGAATGGGTCGTACACAAGTCTTTGCCTTTCCGATAGGTTGAACAGATAAAATATTTCTGTTCTTCGGTGAAGTTCGTTGCTCGGCATTGATACATTTTACCGCCGCACTCTGCACAATAAAGCAGCCCGGAGAAAATACCCATATCGCCCATTTTGGTGGGGCGGCGGCGGGATTTGCGTATGTTCTGCACAATGAGAAATACACTTTCCTCTACAATCGGCGGCTGCGTGTTCTCAAAGATCACCCATTCGGACGGGTCGTTCCACAATGTCTTTTTGCTCTTGTAGGATTGCTTGCGGGTCTTGAAGTTTACGGTATGCCCTAAATACTCTATCTTTTCAAGCATACGGGAAACCGTTTCATTCGTCCACTTGTACGGGTTCGCCCCCGGCTTCGGTTTGTTTGTTACCTTTACGCCCTTTGACAGCCAATAGAAAGTAGGATTGAGGACTTCGCTTTTCTCTAACCAATGGCATATTTGTGTCGGTCCCATGCCGGAAACGCACAATGCGAAAATCTGTTGCACAACGGCTGCGGCTTCCTCGTCAATAATCCACTTCTTTTTGTTGTCGGGGTCTTTCATATAGCCATAAGGCGGGATTGTAGTAAGATGTTCGCCGGATTTTCCCTTTGATTGCCAAGTAGCGCGTATCTTCTTTGAAGTGTCGCGGGCATACATTTCATTGAACACGTTGCGGATTGCGGTAAACTCGTTTTCGCCCCGCGTACTGTCAACTCCGTCATTGACCGCGACAAAATGCACGCCAAAATCGGGGAACAACATATCGGTGTAGAAACCGACTTGCAGGTAATCACGCCCGAAACGGGACATATCTTTGACGATAACGCGCTTGATTTTTCCAGCTTTTATATCGGCAAGCATACGTTGAAATCCGGGACGGTTGAATAATGAGGTGTGATAGCGATAGCGGCAAAAAGCTAATAAAATCAATGGTTTTGCGGACAGCGGATAGACAGGGAATGTGTTAAAAACTGAATACGCACACAAACGGCGTTACCTTAACCCCTTTGGGGGAGAAAGTAACGCCGTTTTTTTATGCCCGCAGGAAAGGAGGTGCAGCCGGAATGTATTTCACAAAGGGCAAGCAGCGGGCGTTTGAATTGCTCATGCAGCAGAAGCCGGGATTTGACCGCTATCAATCCGGTTGTGCCGGAGATGATGAAGATTGCGGCACTTGCCGTTTCTACCGCCCCGGGTGGAAATATGAGTTTTGCGTTTTCAAAGAGTGTCCCTATTGCCCCGGCAAAAGGACGCGGAAAACGCACGCCAGCATGGACAAATAGACGGGCAAAAGCCCTTGTGCCATGCGGCTTTGCAGACGCGAAAACGGCAAAGGGCATATTGCAATACCAAAACAGCCGAAAACGGCTTTCTAATTGTCCACGCATACCAAGAGAGGAAGTGAGGAAATATGGCAGTTTTCAGAGTGGAGCGAAATACGGGATATACCGTTATGAGCAACCACCACTTGCGAAACAAGGAATTGTCCTTAAAGGCAAAGGGCTTGTTGTCGCAAATGCTTTCGCTGCCCGAAGATTGGGATTATACCCTTGCGGGCTTATCCCATATCAACCGGGAGAAGATCGACGCAATCCGCGAAGCGGTAAAGGAACTCGAAAAAGCCGGATATATCGTGCGCAGCCGGGAGCGCGACGAAAAGGGACGCTTGCGGGGCGCAGATTACGTCATATACGAGCAGCCGCAGCCGCGAGAGCCGGAAGCAGCTACCAGCGGCGGACAGCCGCCTATATTGGATTTACCTACATTGGAAAATCCAACATTGGATAATCCAACGTTGGAAAAACCTACGCAGGAAAAACCTACGTTGGAAAATCCAACGCAATTAAATAAAGATATATTAAGTAAAGAACAATCAATTACTGATTTATCAAGTACCGATTCCATTCCTTTCCATTCCCTAAACCCCTTGCCCTTTGCGCATGGCGAAGCGGCTACGCCGCCGGAAAGGAAAAGAACGGAAGCGAAAAGCAATAGCGCAGTAGAGATTTACAGGGAGATTATCAAGGACAATATCGAATACGACCATCTCATTCAAAACTGCAAAATTGACAAAGACCGTTTGGACGAGATTGTTGACCTTATGCTGGAAACCGTCTGCACAGCCCGAAAGACAATCCGTATTGCCGGGGACGACTACCCCGCCGAATTGGTGAAATCCAAGTTTTTGAAGCTGAACAGCAGCCATATTGAGTTTGTTTTGGATTGCATGAGGGAGAACACAACCAAAGTGCGCAACATCAAGCAGTATCTAAAAGCGGTGCTGTTCAACGCGCCGAGTACCATTGACAGCTACTATACCGCCCTTGTCAATCACGACTTATACGGCGGCGAATGAGCATAGCCGCACTTTACCGGGAAAGGAGTTGATACCTTGCAGGAGGAAGTAACCCAAAAAACGATTGCCCTATACGTCAAAGTGGGAAAAGGCGCGGCGCGGCTTACCGAACAGGCGTTACAGAAAGCAATCCAAAAGTTTTTGGAGCAGAAAAGCAAACCCGCGCATGGGAAACAGACCATGCGGCAGCTTATGAAGCAGAACGCGGGTGTTTCCAACATCGAGATCACCGACAGCAATATTAAAGCCTTTGAGAGTACGGCGAAGAAATACAACATAGATTTTTCGCTAAAAAAGGTTAAGGGCGAGCAGACCCGTTACCTTGTGTTTTTCAAAGGCCGGGACGCGGACGTTATGACCGCAGCGTTTCAAGAGTTTTCCGCAAAGAAGCTGAACCGGGAGAAAAAGCCCTCTATCCGCAAAGCCCTTGCCGCTGCAAAGGACAAGGCGAAGCAGCTTAACGCCGCCCGCGACAAGGTAAAGAAAATGGACAGGGGGCGCGAGATATGAAGCAGATCAACTACAAAAAGCTGATACTTCCGAATATCCCCTATGTGTTCTTTGTCTATCTCTTTGATAAAGTCGGACAGGCGGTGCGGCTTGCCCCCGGCGCGGATATTTCTGCAAAGATACTGAATATCACACAAGGATTTTCCGCAGCCTTTGAAAACGCCTTGCCGAGCGTTTACCCGTTGGATTTGCTTGTCGGCATTGTCGGTGCGGTGATTATCCGCTTGATAGTCTATGTCAAAGGGAAAAACGCGAAGAAATACCGCAAGGGCGCGGAGTACGGCTCTGCCCGATGGGGAAACGCCGAAGATATAAAGCCCTACATAGACCCGGATTTCCAAAACAACATCATTTTGACGCAGACGGAACGGCTTACCATGAACAGCCGCCCGAAGCAGCCGAAGTACGCGAGAAATAAGAACGTCGTCGTGATCGGCGGCAGCGGCAGCGGAAAAACAAGATTTTTTGTCAAACCTAATCTAATGCAGCTTCATTCCTCTTACGTCTTAACCGACCCGAAAGGTACGGTTTTGATTGAGTGCGGGAAGCTGCTGCAACGGGCGGGCTACCGCATTAAGGTACTGAATACGATTAACTTCAAAAAATCTATGCACTACAACCCCTTTGTGTATATCCGCAGCGAGAAAGATATTTTGAAGCTGGTAAATACGTTGATAGCGAATACCAAAGGTGAGGGAGAAAAAAGCGCGGAGGATTTTTGGGTAAAGGCAGAACGGCTTTTGTATTGCGCGTTGGTGGGCTACATCTGGTACGAAGCCCCCGCCGAGGAAATGAACTTTATTACCCTGTTGGAACTTATCAACGCCAGCGAAGCCCGCGAGGACGACGAGGAATATCAAAGCCCCGTCGATTTGCTGTTTGCCGACTTGGAAGAACGCGACCCCGACCATTTCGCGGTGAAGCAGTACCGAAAATATAAATTGGCGGCGGGCAAAACCGCAAAATCAATCCTCATTTCTTGCGGTGCGAGGCTCGCTCCTTTTGATATAAAGGAATTGCGCGATCTTATGTCCTACGACGAATTAGAACTTGACACGTTAGGCGACAGAAAAACAGCTTTGTTTTTGATTATGAGCGATACGGACAGCACCTTTAATTTTGTGATCGCTATGCTGCAATCGCAGCTTTTCAACTTGCTTTGCGATAAGGCCGACGACGAATACGGCGGCAAGCTGCCCGTCCATGTGCGGTGTCTGCTGGACGAGTTCGCAAACATCGGGCAAATCCCGCAGTTTGAAAAGCTGATTGCCACAATCCGCAGCCGGGAAATCTCGGCTTCTATCATTCTGCAATCGCAGAGCCAGCTAAAAGCCATTTACAAGGACGCGGCAGAAATCATACTTGACAATGCCGACAGCACCTTGTTTTTGGGAGGGCGCGGGAAAAATGCAAAGGATATTTCGGAGAACTTGGGACGTGAAACAATCGACAGTTTCAACACTTCCGAAAATCGCGGCACGCAGGTTTCTCATGGCCTCAATTATCAGAAATTGGGAAAGGAGTTGATGACACAGGACGAAATCGCAGTTATGGACGGAGGAAAATGTATTTTGCAGTTGCGCGGCGTGCGCCCCTTTTTCAGCGATAAGTACGATATAACGCAGCACCCGAACTACAAATACCTTTCCGACTTCGACAAGAAAAACGCTTTTGACGTTGAACGGTATATGTCTACCCGTCCGGCAATCGTAAAGCCCGATGAAGCCTTTGACATATACGAAATAGATTTGTCCGACGAGGACGCAGCCGCCGAGGAATAACGGCGGCATTTTCATTTTCAACAACATTTTTTGAGCCGCACAGCGGCAGAAAGCGAGGTAATGTATGGATTTTTTCAACAGCGCAGTTGACGTTTTGCAGACTTTGGTAATCGCGCTTGGCGCAGGTCTTGGTATTTGGGGCGGCATCAACCTCATGGAAGGTTATGGAAATGACAATCCGGGGGCAAAGTCGCAGGGCATGAAGCAGATTATGGCGGGCGGCGGTGTCGCCCTGATCGGCCTTACCCTTGTACCGCTGCTCTCCGGCCTGTTTGGATAATGCCACAATCTAACACTACCCGCCGCGCTCTCCCGCTTCATGCGGGAGGGCGCGGGAAAGGAGGGATTAGCTATTGATATGGCAGATGATTGAAGATTGGTTTCGCGGCATATTGACAGACGGGATTTTATCTAACCTTTCCGGCCTGTTCGACAGCGTAAACACAGAGGTTGGCAATATCGCTACGGAGGTTGGCACGACCCCCGCCGGGTGGAACGCGGGCATATTCAACATGATACGCAGCCTTTCGGAAAACGTCATTGTACCGATTGCGGGGGTTATCATTACCTTTGTCATGTGCTACGAACTAATCCAGCTTGTCATTGAGAAAAACAATCTGCACGATCTTGACACTTGGATTTTCTTCAAGTGGATTTTCAAGACTTTTGTTGCGGTGCTGCTGGTAACAAACACATGGAATATTGTTATGGGCGTGTTCGACGTAACACAAAGCGTTGTCAACGACAGCGCGGGGGTTATCATATCGGACACAAGCATTGATATTTCAACCGTAATCACCGACATAGAAGCAAAATTGGAAGCTATGAGCGTCGGCGGGCTGCTTGGGCTATGGTTTCAATCCCTTTTTGTTGGCCTTACCATGAAAGCCCTGTCAATCTGCATTATGCTTGTTGTGTATGGGCGCATGATCGAAATATACCTTGTAACAAGCGTTGCCCCTATCCCGATTGCGACAATGGCAAATCGTGAATGGGGCGGCATGGGACAGAACTACTTAAAATCTCTGCTTGCGCTCGGTTTTCAAGCGTTTTTAATTTTAGTGTGCGTCGGCATTTATGCGGTTTTGATACAGACAATCGCCACAACCGACGACATATCCGGCGCGATCTGGGCTTGCATGGGCTATACCGTTCTCTTGTGCTTTACGCTTTTCAAAACGGGGAGCCTTGCAAAGTCGGTATTTAGCGCACATTAAGGAGGTGGAACATGGCGTATGTAACCGTCCCAAAGGACTTAACAAAAATCAAAAGCAAGGTAATGTTCAACCTTACCAAACGACAGCTAATTTGTTTCAGCGCGGCGGTAGCAATCGGACTGCCGCTATTCTTTTTGGTAAAAGGCAGCGTTGGAACGAGCGCAGCGGCATTGTGCATGGTGCTTGCCATGCTGCCTATGTTTTTGCTTGCTATGTACGAGAAAAACGGGCAACCGCTGGAAGTGATTATTCGGCAATTTGTGGAAGTGAAGTTTCTTCGCCCCAAAGAGCGACCTTATCAGACCAACAATTTTTATGCCGCCCTTGCGCGGCAAGAGCAATTAGATAAGGAGGTACGGGCGATTGTCAAAGGAAAAGAAAAACACCCAAAACGAAAAGCGTAAACTTTCCCGACAGGAAAGAAAACAGATAGATACCCTTATCCGACAGGCAAAGGGCGACGGGAAGCCCCATACGGCGCAGGACAGCATACCGTTTGAGCGAATGTATAAGGACGGGATTTGCCGCCTTGCAAACGGGCGGTATTCAAAGTGCATTGAGTTTGAAGATATTAACTATCAGCTTGCGCAGCCGGACGATAAAACCGCCATTTTTGAAGCCCTTTGCGATATGTATAACTCTTTCGACGCTTCAATCAGCGTGCAACTGTCCCTTATCAGCCGCTATGCAAACAAGGAGGATTGGGGAAACAGTATCACGATTGCGCCGCAGAACGACGACTTTGACAGTATCAGAGCCGAATACACCGAAATGCTGCAAACACAGCTTGAACGCGGCAACAACGGGCTTATCAAGACAAAGTTTCTCACCTTTACCATTGAAGCAAAAGATATTAAATCGGCGCGGGCGCGGCTTGCCCGTATCGAAACGGACACCCTCAACCATTTTAAGGTGATCGGCGCGGCGGCGCGGGTATTGGACGGGAAGCAGCGGCTTGAAGTGCTGCATGGGCTTTTCCACCCGGACGGGGAACGCTTCAACTTTGCGTGGGAATGGCTACCCGTAAGCGGCCTTTCCGTCAAAGACTTTATTGCCCCGTCCTCTTTCCGTTTTGGCGACGGGCGAATGTTTCAAATGGGCGGGAAGTTTGGCGCGGTTTCCTTTTTGCAGATTGCCGCGCCGGAACTTTCAGACCGTATGCTTGCCGACTTCATGGAAGCGGAAAACGGGATTGTCGTCAATCTGCACATTCAGAGTATCGACCACAACGAAGCGATCAAGACGATCAAGCGGAAAATCACCGACCTTGACCGTATGAAAATCGAGGAACAGAAAAAGGCAATCCGCAGCGGCTACGATATGGATATAATTCCGTCCGACCTTGCCACCTACGGCGGCGAAGCGAAAAACCTTTTGCGGGATTTGCAGAGCCGGAACGAGCGAATGTTTTTGCTTACGCTGTTAGTTTTGAATGTGGCAGACACAAAGCAGAAATTGGACAACGACGTATTTCAGGCCGCAAGTATCGCACAGAAATACAACTGTATGCTCACCCGCCTTGACTACCGGCAGGAACAGGGGCTTATGTCCTCTATCCCATTGGGCGAAAACCTAATCCAAATCCAGCGGGGCTTGACGACTTCCAGCACCGCCATTTTCGTCCCCTTTACGGTACAAGAGCTGTTCCAAAGCGGCGAAGCGTTGTATTACGGCTTAAACGCATTATCGAATAACATGATTTTGTGCGACAGGAAAAGGCTGAAGAACCCTAACGGGCTATATCATAAAGGAACGGGGACACCCCGAAAAACACAGGCGAGAGCGCCGTTTGCGGCACAGACGGACAGAGAGCGGAGAAAGCGGGCGGAGATGAAAAGCATTCAAAGAGTTTTCGGAAGCAGTTCCGATTTACACCCCGTTTTTCTCCTATTTGTGAGAGGGCGTTTTCGGACAGCGCAAGCGCCGGACTGCCCTGTCAGAAAACAGGAAAGGAGTTTTGCCACATTCTACACCAATCGACTGCAAAATTCAATGTGGAAAGGAGCCGCCGCATGAAAAACGAAAACAGGAACAGGGAACTCCACGCACTCAACGACGGGTGCGGACGGTTTTCAAGGCGTATCGGCTCCACCACCTACCTTGTGACCGTCCGTTTCAGCGGGAAGGGCAAGGAAACGTTTGAGGACAAAATTCTGCGCCTAATCGAAAAGGAGGCGAGGAAAACTGCCTGACCCCGTATGTGCCGCAAAGGAGGCGTTGAGCCGGAAAGAGGGAAGCATGAACAACGAAAAACTGACAATCCTTTATGAGCGGTTGAGCCATGAGGACGGGCGGGAAAACGAGAGCCTGTCCATTGAGAACCAAAAAGCCTATCTGGAGGAATACGCCCTCCGAAGCGGCTTCAAAAACCTCGTCCACAGGACGGATGACGGCTGGAGCGGGACGCGCTGGGACAGACCGGGCTTTTTGCAGATGACGGAGGATATTTCGCGCGGCAGCGTGGGGCAAATCCTGATAAAGGATATGAGCCGCCTGGGGCGTGACCATCTGCGCGTGGGCTTATTTCTGGAACAGCTTCGGGAAATGAACGTCCGGCTGATCGCCGTTGCGGAGGGCATCGACACCGCCAAAGGCGAGGACGATTTTATGCCCTTTCGCAATATCCTTGCAGAGTGGCACGCAAGAGACACCAGCCGCAAAATCCGGGCGATATTCGGCGCGAGGACGGCGGCGGGAAACCACGTTACGGGCGCATTGCCCTACGGCTACCTCCACGACCCGAAAGACCGCCAGAAATGGATCGTGGACGAGGAAGCCGCTCCCGTTGTAAAGCGGATATTCCGGAGCGTGATTGCGGGAAAGAACATCGCAAAAATCACGGAGGAACTGACCGCCGAGCGGATACTGACCCCCAACGCCCATTGGAAAAGCATCGGCGAAAGGACGAGCCGCGGGGCGCACAATGCAGACCCGTATAAATGGTCGAGCGCCACCGTCATCAACATTCTCAAGAAAGAGGAATATATGGGCTGGAAAGTCCTGAACAAGACGGAGACGGAAAACTATAAATCCAAGCAGCGGAAACCCACCCCCGAAAACAGGCTTGTATTCAAGGACGCGCACCCGCAGATCATTGACGAAGAAACATGGAATATCGTTCAGCGGCTGCGGGGAACGAAGCGGCGTGTTTACAAGCCGGACGGAGAGCCAAATCCTCTGACGGGCATTCTCTATTGCGCCGACTGCGGCGCAAAGATGTATCACAAGCGGGGAACCTCCGGGCGGCCCGACCACCCCCACCATGAGTATGTGTGTTCCGGCTACCGCCACTATTCCAAGTCCTGCACCTGCCATTATATCCGCGTGGAAGTCGTGGAGCAGCTGATACTGGACGCGATACGGCGGGCAAGCAGATACGCCATTGAAAACGAAGCCGCATTCATTCAGCGTGTGCGGGAGGAAGCGGCGCTGCAACAGGAAGCGGCGGTCAGGGAGAGCCGCAGAAAGCTGACAAAAGGCAAACGCCGCCGCGAGGAAATAAGCCGCCTGATCAAAAAACTGTACGAAAGCTACGCCGCCGATAAAATCCCCGAAAACCACTTTTCCGAACTGCTGACGGGCTATGACGCCGAGCAGAAAAACCTCGATACGGAGCTTGAACGGCTGCAAGCCGAGATAGACCGCTACAACACCGACAGCGTGAGAGCCGACAGGTTTTTGGAGCTGGTAAAGCGGCACACGGAGTTTACCGAGCTGACCCCCACCCTTTTGAATGAATTTGTGGAAAAGGTGGTCGTCCACGAAGCAGTCAAAATCGAGGGAAAGCGGACGATGCAGGTGGACATCTACCTGAACTTTATCGGCAAATTCGACCTGCCGGAGCAGGAAGCGGCACAGGCGGCAACGCCCGAAAAGAAAAGGAAGAAGAAGCTGCGCCGCGAGATGAGCGAGGAACAGCGGGAAATCCTGAGAAAGCGCGACAAGGAGCGGTACGCAAGAAAAACAGCCGCAAAGAAAGCCGCCGAGGAAGCGGCAAGAGCGGAGATCCTCAAAGGCACAGCCTACGAGCTGCCGCCGCAGGAAAGCGAAATGCAAAGAAGAGCATAACCGAACAGGGAAACGAAAAAACGGCTTGCCAACCCAAGGGGCGAGCCGTTTTCCCGTTCCCGAAAGGGGCGTTTCCCCATCGCTTCCCTTCCCATCCCATCCATTTCAAATCCAATAAACGAAAGGAGCTTTTACACATGGCAAAGACCAAAATCGAAAAAATCGCAGGCATCGAGGAAGAAATCCGACAGCTTGAAAACAAGCGCAAACAGCTTGTGCAGGCGCAGAAAGCGCAGGAGCGCAAGGACAGGACGAAACGCCTTTGCAAGCGCATGGGGCTGTTTGAAAGCCTGCTGCCCGAAAGCATCTCCCTGACTGACGAGCAGTTTCAAATCTTCCTTGAAAAGACCGTCCTCAACGAGCAGAGCCGCCGCATACTGGACGGATTGACCGCACGGCGCGTAGCGGGCGGGGACGCAGACGAGGGCAGCGGAGCGAGGGAACGCGGCTAACGCCGCCCTCCCCCTACCCGAAGGGCGCACTTATATACCACATAACCGTGGTATCGTGCGGTCTTGCAGACGGCGTTTTGCGCCTGCCGGCACAAAAGGAAACGGCGGGTAAACCCGCAGAAAGGAGCGCGGCGCATGGCGATTTACCATTGCAGCATCAAAATCATCTCCCGCGGCAAGGGCAAGTCCGCCGTTGCCGCAGCCGCCTACCGCAGCGGCGAAAAACTCGTCAACGAATATGACGGAGCGATTCATGACTACACCCGCAAGGGCGGTATCGTCCACACCGAGATTTTACTGCCCGACAACGCCCCGCCCGCCTTCTCTGACCGCTCCGCTCTGTGGAACGCGGTGGAGAGAATCGAGAAAGCAAAAAACGCCCAGCTTGCGCGGGAGATTGAAATCGCCCTGCCCCACGAACTGACGAGGGAGCAGGGCATTTCCCTTGTGAGGGAATATGTAAAGGAGCAGTTTGTCAATGCGGGAATGTGCGCCGACGTTTGCTTACACGACAAGAACGACGGCAACCCCCACGCCCATATCCTGCTGACCATGCGCCCCATTGAGCAGGACGGCGCATGGGGCGCGAAGCAGAAAAAGGAGTATGTTCTTGATAAGGACGGAAACAAAATCTACGACCCGAAAAAGCGGCAGTACAAATGCAAATCCGTTCCCGCCACCGACTGGAACGAGCAGACCAAAGCGGAGGAATGGCGGGCGGCATGGGCTGAAATCTGCAATTCGTATCTTGAAAAGGGAAATCATACCGAGCGTATAGACCACCGCAGTTATGAGCGGCAGGGAATAGACCTGATCCCCACTGTGCATCTGGGCGTAGCCGCCTTTCAGATGGAGAAGCGCGGAATCCGCACGGAGCGGGGAAACATCAACCGCGAAATTGAAGTCACAAATCAGAAGCTGCGGCAGTTGAAAGCCCGCATTTCCAAGCTGCAAAGCTGGCTGAAAGAGGAAGAGGCAAACACCGAGCCGCCCACTCTTGCAGAGGTGATACAGGGTATCCTTTCACGGCGGGAACAGACGGGAAAACCGGGCTGTTATACGGCCGTCAACAATCTGAAAACGGCGGCAAAAATGCTGAACTTCCTGCAAGAGAATCAGATCGTGGATATGGACGGCCTGACGGAAAAAATGGCGGGTATGTTCAGTGAGCAGCGCGAAATATCCGAAAAGCTGAAGCCCATCGACAGGCGGCTGAAAGCCCTTGACGGGCATATTTCAAACGCCGAGAAGTATTTGAAGTACCGCGAGGTTTACGGGAAATACAGGCGGCAGCCGCCGAAAAAGCAGGAGGCGTTTTACGAAGCGTACCGCATGGAGCTGACCCATTACGAAGCCGCAGGACGCTATCTTGACGGCGTGATGAACGGCAGGACGGGCATTCCGCTGAAAGCATGGAAAGCGGAACATGAGAAGCTGACCGCCGAGCGGAAGGAGCTGTCCCGCCGCTATCTCGCACTGAAAGACGAGGTAAAGGAAGCGGAGCATATACGGAAGGGTGTTTACGCGATCTTGCGGGAGGAAAACTGCAAAGAGCAGCCTACGCACAAGCAAGACCTTGACCGCTGAAAGACAGAACGGCGGGACGGTAAAGCCCGTCCCGCCGTTCGTGGTTTTGGGATTTTGTTAGTCTGATAAAGTGGAATTTATCTAATTGCTTTTCCGATATGTTTGTCTAATCTCCACTGTGGAGCATTCCCGTCGTCTGCCCAATACTCATCCATTGAAACAATTTTATCCTCTTTGGTTTTTATGAAAGACACGACATGAAAGGAAGCGTTTCTGCCTTTGGGATATACATTTACAACCGTAACGATTAGGTCATTCAGCGTTTCGACTCTTTCAACGCTACCCTCCCAATCACCGGGATATTCACAATTAGCAATAATAAATTCATCAACATTAAATCGCTCATTGGTACAATGCCAGTTTATATAGGCATCGTTCTGAAAATACTTTCTGATTTCGTTCTCATTTTGACCGAGCACTGCTTTCCAAAAATCGTATATATTCATATTGGTCAGATGTTCCTCCGCAAATTTCGATTTACCAGTCAACTAATCGTCCGTATTATAGCACAGGTTTGTGAAGATTTCTACCACTCTTGCGCTTTATGCAGGAAAACCGCATGGAGCAGCCTACACACAAGCAAGACCTTGACCGCTGAAAAGCAGAGCGGCGGGACGGGCTTTACCGTCCCGCCGTTTCGTTTTGCTCGGGTGTGTTTGATTGATAAATGGGAATTTAATTGGCTTATACAAACGGGAGACTTCCCAGTACAATCTCAGTTTCAGCGTCCACAACACAGCGGATATTCTCAAAAATAACAACAATATCGCTGCTGTCAATTAGTTCTTTCTTCATTTCATCTTCGCAATACACATATTTCATCCATTCCTCGCCAAGCAAAACAGCTTTTTTCATTTCACCTGTTTCATATCCCAAGTTTTCTGAAAAAACTGTGCAGTTCTGAATGATATTGTCATTCACCTCTGCCGGAATAGCATTTGAAAAATCGTCCTGCATGGAGGAATTATACATTTCTGGTTCATTCACAGTTCTGTTGTTACAGCCAACCAAACCCAACACACAAAAGAATGTTAAAGCAAATGCTATCAGCCTTCTCATATAATCACGCTCCTTCCTCAGATTACAATATATCTATCAACCATCAATTTAATTTTAGCACAGTTTTGCGAATATTTCTATCACTTTTGTACCTTGCAGACGAAAAATCTCATCCGCTCCGACTATCCGAACCGTCAAGGGACGAGTCGTATTTTTCCGCGCACAGCGCGAAAAAATCTCCACTCTTAAACCCTTGATCGTCCGGATTTTTGCCGCTGCCTTTTCGCCGCCGAAAACGGGGAACAGGATTTTTACAACCCTGCACCCCGCTTTCGTCCGCTTCATTTTAGCGGCAAAACCGTCTGCACTTGCACGGCGTTCACTGTCGGCTTTTGCGGGGCTTCGCGCCCCGCGCCCCGACCTCAAACAGGGAACAGAATGCAGCCCTTACAGCGCGGGAAAGCGTGTGAATATGGAGTATTTACCCCTGCCGCGGCCTCTTTCCCGAGGTGGGCAGGGGTTTTATATTCCCTGCCATCAAAACGCATTTTAGCCGTCCACAGAGCGCATTTTTAGCCTTTTTCTCTGCCTGTTTCCCCTTAATCGTATAGCTTTTCCCTGCCCCTAAAAAGTTCCTCTTGACAAAAACCCTAACGGCTTGATACTCGGCACACCCGGCAGCGGCAAGAGTTTTTCGGCAAAGCGCGAGATCACCAACGCTTTTCTCATTACCGCAGACGATATTATCATTTGCGACCCGGAAGCGGAATATTACCCCCTTGTGGAACGGCTGAAAGGGCAGGTTATCAAGGTTTCGCAGAACAGCACGCAGTACATTAACCCGATGGATATAAACCTCAATTACAGCGAGGGCGACACGCCCATAGCCTTAAAGAGCGATTTTATCC